>Ga0310690_10004929_pt1 | contig 18510 bp, 11 predicted proteins | sample AusTroGonzalo_MG_2_FD_207661 | JGI IMG/M metagenome (GOLD analysis project Ga0310690, IMG submission 207661) | Bovine rumen microbial communities from tropical cattle in Woodstock, Queensland, Australia - Gonzalo_04 (v2) (version 2) | ecosystem: Host-associated > Mammals > Digestive system >...
CAATGTCCGATTTCGTCACTCTCATTGTTTCAAACGACGATTGTGTCTGCTTGGGCTCATCTACACCGCAAGAAACCAACCCGGCTATAGCGCCGAGCATTAAAGTCCATTTATTTGATTTCATTCTTTTGTTTTTGTTATATAGTTATGATAATTTTATTTTTAACGCGCAAAGGTAAGCATTTTCCCACAAATAACAAAGCCCGAATGCCAGATGCGTTCAGTTTTTGCAGATTTTGAAACTATTATTGCAGATTTTGAAAGTCAGGCAGCTAATTTGCTTGGCCATTTGTTTCTCGCACCCAAGTTGTCACACTCTGTCCCATGCGCTGTTTGAAGGCGAGGCTGAAGGTACTGTAGCTTCGGTAGCCGCTGTCGTAAGCAAGTTGCTGGGCTGTGATGGGCTTCCGGATTGCTAAAGCCTCGCGATAGAGACACACGAAGTGGTTGATACGGAGGTCGTTGATATAAGCATTGTAAGTCGTATCATTACTGGAGAAAAACTGGCTGAGATAGAAGCGGTTGACACCAACAGCTGCAGCAAGCTGTTGCAGGATCTGCAGAAAAAGGGCAAAAGCGCCACTTTTGCCCGAATCCTTGTGCCTTGCCTCAAAAAACTAAAGAACGGAACCCTTGTCAATGGATTGTCTTCATTCCTTCACCTGTTCAGAGTCTGTGCAGCAGATTCCTGTCGCGTGTCCCAGAAAGCCCGAGCAAGCGCGTCTGGAGGTCGCAAATTCCGCGATTAGAAATAAAAAATGAGACAAAGCAAATAATTTTTCACTTTTCACTTTTCATTTTTCACTTTTTGTTGTATCTTTGCAGCGCGAAAATCAATTTCGCACTGCGAGAACAGGCTGCGCCTCAACATAGAGCAAGTTCTCTGTGTTCGGTTTGCGCTGTCCTTGCAACACACAAACGCTAATAACGTTTGGTTTGGATTGGGCTATGGTGTAATGGTAGCACAAGAGGTTTTGGTTCTCTTAGTCTTGGTTCGAACCCAGGTAGTCCAACTTTTTCGTTAAGCCCAAAGACTAATGCCAAGCTTGTTTGAGCATTGGCTTGGCGAGAAAAAGTTGAGCGAAATTCTTCGCTCAACTCATAGAGGTAGCGCGATGCACACCGGTGTATCGCGCTACCTTGTTTTTGTGAAAAGAGTATAAAATTCCACCTTTCACCCTGAATTATGAATTATGAATTATGAATTTTGAATTTTTTGTCGTACCTTTGCACGGAATTTTATACATCTCATACATATAAGGAAACGGAATGAAACATTTCAGACTAGTTGATAACCTGATGGGGTGGCTCACCTTCGCCATTGCTGCCTTCGTCTATTGTAGCACGGTGGAGCCCACGGCCAGCTTCTGGGACTGCCCCGAGTTCATCACCACAGCCTATAAGCTGGAAGTCGGTCACCCACCTGGGGCACCATTTTTCATGCTCACGGGCAACCTCTTCACGCAGTTCGTCAGCGACCCGACAAAGGTAGCGCTGATGGTCAACATGATGAGTGCCCTCTTCAGTGCCGCCTGCATCATGTTCCTTTTCTGGAGCATCAGCCATCTGGCCCGCAAACTGGTGGGTGAGAACGGACAGGTGCAGAACCTGCCCCAGCTCATCACGGTCGAGGCAAGTGCGCTGACGGGAGCTTTGGTTTACACATTCAGCGACACATTCTGGTTCAGCGCCGTCGAGGGCGAGGTCTATGCCTATAGTAGTCTCTTCACGGCTGTCGTCTTCTGGCTCATGCTCAAATGGGAAGACCATGCCGACGAGCCCGGCAGCGACCGCTGGCTTATCCTCATCGCCTACCTGACAGGCCTGAGCATCGGTGTCCATCTGCTGAACCTGCTCTGCCTGCCTGCCCTCGTGCTTATTTTCTATTATCGTAAGGTCAAGCATGCCACATTTATAGGTGCCATGCTCTCGTTGGTAGGAAGTGCCCTGCTTATCTGCGCTGTGCTCTATGGCATTGTGCCAGGCATCGTGAAGGTGGGCGGTTGGTTCGAACTGCTCTTTGTCAATGAACTCGGAATGCCTTTCAACACAGGCGTCATTGTCTATATTGCCTTGCTCTTCGCCGTTGTGCTGTGGAGTATTTGGGAAACCACCAAACAGAAAAGTCACACACGAATAAACATTTCTTTTCTTCTTAGCATAGCCCTATTGGGTATCCCCTACTATGGCTATGGTTGGTCGGCATTTTTCATAGGTAAATATGTTTTAATCATTATTGCCGTATGTTTATGGACCGGAATACCAAATACAACAAAGCTCTTGCAGCAGAAAAGCTTTTGGGTTACTGTCTTTAATATTATTATGTTTGCTCTATCGTTCCTTATTGGTTGGATAATTTTATTAATACCAAAGAAGTGGGGACTTGGCAATCGTAATCAAAATAACATTCCTATGCATGCTCGGTTCAAGAATACTGCTCTGCTTTGTATGTTGATGATAATGATTGGCTACAGCTCGTATGCAGTCATCGTCATCCGCAGCTCTGCCAATACGCCTATGGACCAGAACTCGCCTGAGGACATCTTCACGCTCGGTACCTACCTGAGCCGTGAACAGTATGGCGACCGTCCCTTGCTCTATGGCCCCGCATACACAAGTCAGGTACTGCTCAAACCCGACGGCAACTACTGCGTGCCCGTCAGCGAAAAGGGAGCTCCTGTCTATCAGCGCAAGGAAAAGCAGACGCCCGACGAGCCTGACCGTTACGAGATACAGCGCTACAAAACCGACTACGTCTATCAGCAGAATATGTTCTTCCCCCGCATGTACAGCGAGGCACACTCCAGTGCCTACGAGAGCTGGATGGGCGGTGTGAAGGGCACCACAAAAAGCTATGAGCGCTGCGGAGACATGGTGCAGGTGAAGACACCGACACAGTTGGAGAACCTCCGCTTCTTCCTCAGCTATCAGGTCAACTTCATGTACTGGCGCTACTTCATGTGGAACTTCGCTGGTCGCCAGAACGACCTACAAGGCAACGGTGAATGGGAGCACGGCAACTGGATAACGGGCATCCCCTTCCTCGACAACATGCGGCTGGGAGACCAGAGCAAACTGCCCACAGAGCTCCGAGAGAACAAGGGCCGCAACGTTTTCTACTGCCTGCCTCTGCTGCTTGGCCTTATCGGTCTGCTTTGGCAGCTCTTCAAGAACGACGAGAAAATGCGCCCGGGTGGAGCAAGATGCCTTGGCGAGGGCGAAAAGCAGTTCGGTATCGTCTTCTTCCTTTTCTTCATGACAGGTCTCGCCATCGTGCTCTACCTCAACCAACGTGACTATGCATACGCCGGCTCCTTCTATGCATACTCTATTTGGGTAGGCCTTGGAGTGGCAGGCATCGTCTATTACCTGCAGAAGCTTCTCAAAAACGAGATGACATCTGCCCTGCTCAGCTGTCTCTGTGTACTTGTTCCCATTCAGATGGCAGGCCAGACATGGGACGACCACGACCGCTCGGGCCGCTATACCTGCCGCGACTTCGGACGCAACTACCTTGAGTCGCTCGACAAGGGAAACAATCCCATCATCTATACCAACGGCGACAACGACACCTTCCCCCTCTGGTATGCACAAGAGACGGAAGGCTTCCGCACCGATGCCCGCGTCTGCAACCTCTCATACCTGCAGACCGACTGGTACATCGACCAGATGAAGCGTCCAGCCTACGACTCGCCTGCCGTGCCCATCCACTGGAGCCGTCTGCAATACGTGGCTGGAACTCGTGAAGGCGTCTCTGTCCGTCCGGGCACACTGGAACGACTCATCGAATCCTATCGCGACGACCCTGAGACGCTCCACCAGCTTCTTGGCGACGACCCACACGAGCTCAAGAGCATCATCGACAACTGGGTGCTCAACGAGAATCCCGACCTACGCTTCTTCCCCACAGACAGCATCGTCCTGACTGTTGACAAGGAAGCCGTCAAGCGCAGCGGCATGATGATAGCGGCCGACAGCATCCCCGACAAGATGCATATCAGCCTAAAGGGCAAACGCGCCGTCTATAAGAGCGAGATGATGATGTACGAGATGATTGCGCAATGCAACTGGGAGCGACCCATCTACATGGCCATGACCGTTGGCCCCGAGAACAAGGGCACCGTCCAGGACTACTTCGTGCAGGAAGGCCTTGCCTACCGCATCACCCCATTTAACACGAAGAAGAGCGGCAAGGACATCGACACCGAGAAGATGTACGAGAACCTCATGACACGCTTCTCCTTCGGTGGCATCGACAAACCGGACATCTACCTCGACGAGACCGTCATGCGAATGTGCGGCACACATCGTCGCATCTTCTCAATGCTGGCATCGCGACTCGTCCAGGAAGGCAAGTTGGACAAGGCTGCCCGCATAGTGGCCAAGGCAGAGAAGGCCATACCGCCCAGCACCGTTCCGCACAGCTATGGCAGCGGTTCTCTCGAACTGGCCCGCGTATGGAACACACTAGGCAAGAAGAAGGAAGCCATCGACATCGCATACCCCGTAGCAGTACAGGGTGCTGAATATCTGGAATGGTACTTGAACCTGCCCAACAAGATACTCCTCCTTAGCGAACGGGACTGCATGTACTACCTCTACCAGATGCACAGCGCGTTGGGCATTCTGGCCAGTGCCGGTTATGACAAGGCTGTCGAACTCACCAAGCAACTCGACCTCTACAACCAGCTCCTCCAGAGCCGTCTCTATGGCAGCGTAGGCATGGATATTGACGAAGAAGAGGAGTACGAAGAAGAATAGCATCGTGTTCATCGAGCAGCCGCCAAGAATCTTCCGTTGGTTCTATCCCCATGCCTTGTGGAGGATAGACCCGAGCAGAAGGGCTGTCTATCTCACCTTCGACGACGGACCAATCCCCGAGGCCACGCCCTTCATCCTCGATGTGCTGGACCGCTTCGAGGCTAAGGCTACCTTTTTCATGGTGGGCGATAATGCTGCTAAATACCCGCATCTGGTCGAAGAAGTGCGAATGCGCGGACATCGCATCGGCAATCACACCTTCAATCACATCTCGGGAGCACGACACAGACCCTGGACTTACCTTGCCAACATCAAGAAGGCCAACGACCTCCTGCATACCAACCTCTTCCGTCCGCCTCACGGATGGATAGGAATGGTGCAGTACCGTGTGTTGCGGTATGTCGGCATTAAAGTGGTGATGTGGGATGTCGTGACGCGCGACTACAGCCGTCTGCTCACGGCAGACGATGTGGTGAACAACGTGAAGCGCTACACCCGCAACGGCAGCATCATCACTCTCCACGACTCACTCAAGAGCATCGACAAGCTCAAACATGCCTTGCCCGAGATACTTGCCTGGCTGAAGCAGGAAGGATATGAGTTCGGCATTATTGAATAGCAAAGACATCAAAGCCCAAGCCTCGTGCTTGGGCTTTGTTGGTTGTGGCCTTTCCCGTGCTGCGCCAGTGGCAGAGCCATTTGCCAGCCACTTCCTTCGTTGGCTTGAACTGGACTATTGTGCCGACATGGACTACCTGCGGCGTAACGTTGATATGCGTCTGCAGCCCGACCTCCTTGTCCCCGGTGTTCGGACGATTGTCAGTTTGGCAATGAACTTCATGCCCCAGAACATTCAACCGGCCATTAGCCTCTATGCACAGGGACAGGACTATCATGATGTCCTTCGAGAGCGAATGCGTCAGCTCATGGAAAAGCTGCAGCTTGAGGGCCGATGCTTTGTCGATACCGCACCAGTGCTGGAACGCTATTGGGCTTGGAAGAGCGGAATAGGAATCATTACCCAGGAAGGCGGTTTCATCAGCATCCCCGGTTATGGTCCGACAGTTTTTCTCGGAGAACTCTTCCTAATGCAGGAGGCAGACCATTACGATAGTCCCCTCCCCGCTTCCCCTTTGAGGGAGTGTCGCAATCTCGCTGGATTTGAAAGCTTTGGCGGCAATGAGGCACTCCCCCAAAGGGGGAGCTGGGAGGGGGGGTGCCCCGCCCTCACGCCCGACGGCCTCGATGCCCGCCAATGCATCAGCTATCTGACCATTGAAAACAAAGGGCCGCTTCCCGAAGAGATACGTCTCAAACGAACCTTCTATGGATGTGACCGTTGTATGCGAGCCACACCACAATTCGCAGAGGTTCAACCCACAACAGAGTCAGCCTTCCAGCCCTCGGAAGCACTGCTACAGATGAAGCCCGAGGACTGGCAAGGACTCACCGAAGAACAATACCGCAAACTCTTCAAGGGCTCTGCCGTGAAGCGAGCCAAGTATGATGGCCTTAAGCGCAACATTGAGCGCTGGCTAGAGAAGTAGAGAGTGGCGGATGCCATACAAGGAGGTTGTCGGGCTGTTATGCAAGGAGGCTATCAGCCAGCGCGGCCAGTTGTTCCTCGTCAGCAGGCTTCATACGAGAGCGGATGGTGACCATCGGCTCCACAATCTGACAGTCCTTCATTGCCTCAATCATCTCGCGCATAACGCGGCCTGCTGAAGGTGCCCAGCTGCCGTTCTCGACGATAGCGAAGCGGCGCTTCTGGTAGTTCTTGATTTGCAGATGATAGAGAAAATCGTGCATAACGGGGAATACGCCGCCATCGTAGCTTGCGGCACAGACTACAATATTGGGATAGCGGAAGGCATCCTCGATAACCTCGGCCATATCGTCGCGGCTCAAATCGCTGACCACAACCTTTTTAGCGCCCTTTTCGCGAAGCAGCTCTCCGAGACGTTCTGCTGCTGCAGCCGTTCCGCCGTGAATGCTGGCGTAGGCAATGAGCACACCCTCGCTCTCGGGTTCGTAGCGGCTCCATGTGTCGTAGAGCCTGAGAGCGTTTGCCAATGCCTCACCTTCGAGGACAGGACCGTGCAGCGGACAAATAGTCTGGATGTCGAAGGCGGCAGCCTTCTTCAGGACGTTCTGCACCTGCACGCCATACTTGCCGCAGATGTTGAAGTAGTAGCGGCGAGCCTCGCAAGCCCAATCATCTGTCTCGTGAACGAGTGCCCCGAACTTACCAAAGGCGTCGGCGGCAAAGAGCACCTTCTCTTTGTCTTCGTAGCTCATTATGACCTCGGGCCAGTGCACCATCGGAGCTGCAATGAAGTGCAGCGTGTGGCTGCCGAGTGAAAGCGTGTCACCCTCTTTGACGATGATGACGCGCCCCTCGAAGTTGAAGCTGTCGAAGAAGTTGGGGAGCATCTTCAGAGCCTGTGCGCTGCAGACAAGTTTTATCTCGGGATAAGCCGAGAGCACATCTGCTATTAGGGATGCGTGGTCGGGTTCCATGTGATGCGACACAAGATAGTCGGGCTTGCGGTCTGCAAGGGCAGCAGTCAAGTTTGCCTTCCATTCATCGCCCTTGCGACGGTCGGCTGTGTCCATAATGGCAATCTTCTCATCCTCGATGAGATAGGAGTTATAGCTCATGCCTTCCGGCACAACATATTGGCTCTCGAAAAGGTCGATATTGAGGTCGTCAACACCAATGTACTTAATATAGTTCATAGTTCATAGTATATAGTTCATAGTTATTCTCCCCCCCCATAGTGGGAGTTAGAGGGGGCCTATTCCAGATACGTGTATCCGTATAGTCCGGCACGGTAGTTGCTGATGAACTCCTTGCCTTCGTTCGGGGTTATCTTGCCGTCCTTAATGGCTTTGCTGACCCATATCTCCAAGCGACGAACAAGCTTCTTCGGGTCGTACTGAACGTACTCGAGCACATCGGCAACCGTCTCGCCGTCAATGAATTGCTCGATTTTATAGCCTTCCTTATCAACACTGATATGTACAGCATTGGTGTCACCGAAAAGGTTGTGCATGTTGCCCAGAATCTCCTGATAGGCACCGACCAAGAAGACACCTATATAATAATGTTCGTCCTGACGCACGGGATGCAAGGGAATGTAGTTCGTCTGCTGGCCGCCGTTGACGTAGGCAGAAATCTTGCCGTCGCTGTCGCAAGTGATGTCCTGCAGGGTAGCGCTTCTCGTGGGCTGTTCCTCCAATCGGGCGATGGGCATAATGGGGAAGAGCTGGTCAATGCCCCAAGAATCGGGCATACTCTGGAAGAGCGAGAAGTTGCAGAAGTACTTGTCAGCCATTTGCTTATCGAGGTTGCGCAACTCGTCGGGAACGTGCTTCTGATGGTGTGCCAGCTCTGCAACCTCATGACTGATGGCCCAATAGAGCGACTCAATCTGTGCTCGCGTTTTAAGGTCGATGATGCCGTGACGGAAGAGGTCGAGTGCCTCCTCTCTGATATCCTCAGCATCGTGCCAGTCCTCGAGAAGAGAGCGAGAAGAGAGTTTGTCCCATATCTCCGTCAGGTCGTGCACAAGCTTGTGGTCATCGGGTCCTGGCTCGAAATCCTCTGGCATCTGTGGAGCTGTGACGCTCTCCAGCACATCGATAATCAGCACGCTATGATGTGCCGTAAGCGAACGGCCGCCCTCCGTGATAAGGTTGGGATGCGGGATTTGGTTCTTGTCGGCAGCTTCAACAAAAGTATAGACGCAGTCGTTGACGTACTCCTGAATGCTGTAGTTGACGCTGCTCTCGCTGTTGCTGCTGCGGGTGCCGTCGTAGTCAACGCCCAAGCCGCCGCCGCAATCCACAAACTTGATGTCGAAGCCCATAGCATGCAGCTGGACGTAGTATTGGGCGGCTTCTCGCAAGGCAGTACTGATGCGGCGTATCTTGTTGATTTGGCTGCCGATGTGGAAGTGGATGAGACGCAGGCAGTCGCGCAGTCCCAGTTCGTCGAGCTTCTGCAAAGCCATCAGCAATTCGGATGAGTTCAGTCCGAACTTCGAGGCATCGCCACCGCTCTCGCTCCATTTTCCGCTGCCATTGCTGGCCAGCTTGATGCGAATGCCGAGGTTGGGACGTACGCCCAGCTTTCTGGCGGTTTCGGCAATGATAGTCAGTTCGGGAAGCTTCTCTATGACGAGGAAGACACGCTTGCCCATCTTCTGTGCCAGCAGAGCTAGCTCAATAAAGTTCTGGTCCTTGTGGCCGTTGCAGATGATGAGACTATCGCTGTCCATATTGGTAGCGAGGACGGCATGAAGCTCTGGCTTTGAACCTGCTTCCAGCCCCAGATTGTAGCGCTTGCCGTGACTGATGATTTCCTCTACGACAGGGCGCATCTGGTTGACCTTGACAGGGAAGATGATGAAGTGCTCGCCCTTGTATTCGTACTCTTTTTCGGCCTTTCGGAAGCACTCATCAGTCTTCTCGATGCGGTTGTCGAGGATGTCGGGGAAGCGCAACAGCACAGGAGCCGTCACATGTCGTGAAGCCAAATGGTCAACAACCTCTTTGAGGTCAACCTGCACGCTGTTCTTCTTGGGCGTGACATAGACATGACCCTTTTCGTTGATGCCGAAATAATTGACTCCCCAACCCTTGATATTGTAGAGTTCCTCGGAGTCCTCAATACGCCACTTTTTCATTTACAATTTGACAATTTACTGTTTACTATTTTATTTCCACTAACGGGGGGATAGGGGGTCATTACAATCCCAGCGCTTTGCGGATGAGCTGTACGCTGGTTTGCAATTTGTCGTAGTTGTCGAGCAATGTCACGTCGATAACATGCTTTGCCTTTAGATAGTATGGTTCGCGTTCCTTGAGCGAATTGCAGATGTACTCAAGCAGCTCTTCCGGACTTTTGCCCTTGATGAGCGGACGTTCCACGCGCCCCATCTTGAGGTGCTGGGTCAGCACTTCCGGCGTTGCCTTCAAATAGACGCTCTCGCCGACGCTACAGATATAGTCCATGTTGTCGAAGAAGCAAGGCGTGCCGCCACCACAGCTGAGCACGATGTCCTCGAACTCAGCTGCCTCGTGCAGCATATTGCGTTCCAGTTCGCGGAACCCTTCCTCCCCTCTCTCTGCAAAGAGCTGTGCTACAGAGCGATGGTAACGCATCTCGATGTACCAGTCAAGGTCGTAGAAGGTGCGTCCCAGGGCGATGGCAAGCTGGCGGCCGACCGTCGTCTTGCCCGAACCCATGTAGCCAATCAGGATGATGCTCTTCATTTGCGCGTGAAGCGATGCTTGGTTTGTTTCGTTGCGGTCTTGTCCCCCTGTCCGTTTATTATCTCCATGCACTCCTCGTAGGTCAGTTCCCTGGCACGTTCATGCATAGCTTTCGGCAACCGGTAGTTGTTGCCCTGATAGCAGATATATGGACCGTAGCGTCCGTTGAGGACTTCCAGTTCTTCGTCTTCGTCAAACGTCTTAAGATGGCGTTCTGCCTCTTCCTGGTGCTTGTGGTGCATCATAATGACTGCCTGCTCGAAAGTTACTTCCATCGGGTCGATGTCCCTCGGGACAGAGACGTATGAACCCTTATGGGCAATGTAGGGACCATACTTGCCTGCACCAATGGTGATGGGCTCGCCTTCGTACATTCCAAGTTTGCGAGGCAGTTGGAAGAGTTCCAGAGCTTCCTCCAGAGTAATGGTCTCGAGCTTCTGTCCGGTTGCGAGTTGTGCAAAGCGCGGCTTCTGCCCTGTCGCTGTACTGCCCAGTTGGACAACCGGTCCGAAACGACCTATCTTGACCGTAACGGGCGCACCCGATGCTGGGTCGTTGCCCAGCATACGCTCGCCGACTTTGTGTTCTGTGCGGGTGTTGACAGACTTCTCTACCAACGGTTCGAAGCCTTCATAGAACTTCTTCACGACACCCTCCCATGACATCTTTCCTTCTGCTATTTCGTCGAACTCCTTCTCTATGTCGGCTGTGAAGTTATAGTCCATGATTTCGGGGAAGTTATCCTTCAGGAAGTCATTCACAACGATACCGGTGTCTGTAGGCAGCAACTTGCCGCGCTCCTGACCGACGACTGTGGTGTGCGTCTCCTCTGTCAGTTCGTTTCCTGTCAGGGTGATTGTCTGATAAGCACGCTCCTCTCCGAGCTTGTCACCCTTCTCCACATATTCGCGTTGCTGAATGGTGGTAATAGTCGTGGCATAGGTGCTGGGGCGGCCTATGCCGAGTTCCTCGAGCTTGCGAACCAAGCTTGCCTCGTTGTAACGGATAGGGCGCTGGGAGAAGCGCTGGGTGGCAACTATCTGCTGGCGAGTGAGGTCTTCGCCGACCGTCATAGCGGGCAGCATGCTCAGATTTTCGTTGTCACCGTCGGCAGCCCCATCCCCGTTCCCCCTTTGGGGAAGTGTCTCTTCGTTATATACGTGCAGAAATCCGTCGAACTTCACCACCTCGCCATCGGCCAGGAAGGTTTCCTCCTTGCCGCCGATGCTGATGGTCACTTGTGTGCGCTCCAGTTCTGCATCTGCCATCTGGCTGGCGATGGTGCGCTTCCAGATGAGGTCATAGAGGCGGCGTTCCTGCTGATTGCCTTCTATCTGCGTCTGGTCCATGTAGGTGGGACGTATGGCTTCATGTGCTTCCTGAGCCCCCTTAGAACTTGTGTGGTACTGGCGTGTCTTGGCGTATTCCTTGCCCAGTTGTTCGGTGATAACCTTCTTGCTGGCATTCAGGCAAAGTGAACTCAGGTTAACGCTATCGGTACGCATGTATGTGATGTGTCCGCTCTCGTAGAGGTGCTGTGCCACCATCATGGTCTGTGCCACGGTGAAGCCCAGTTTGTGAGCAGCCTCTTGCTGCAGCGTGCTGGTGGTGAATGGAGGTGGCGGTGTGCGCTTGACGGGCTTTGTGGCGATGTCCTGTACGTTGAATCGACTGTCCATGCAATCCTCGAGGAAGGCCCTTGCCTCTTCGATAGAAGGGAAGCGGCGGCTAAGTTCTGCCTTCACTTCGCTGCCGTCAGCGTTTAGGAAGATGGCTGTGATGCGATAGTTCTCTTCGCTGCGGAAGTCCTCTATCTCGCGTTCGCGCTCTACGATGAGACGTACTGCCACGCTCTGCACGCGACCTGCCGAAAGGCTTGGCTTCACCTTTCTCCAAAGCACAGGACTCAGCTTGAAGCCGACGATGCGGTCCAGCACGCGACGGGCCTGCTGAGCATTCACCAGATTGAGGTCTATCTGCCTCGGATGCTCGATGGCATCCAGGATGGCAGACTTTGTGATTTCGTGGAAGACGATACGGCGAGTGTTCTCGGGCTTGAGGTCGAGCACTTCGTAGAGGTGCCAGCTGATGGCTTCTCCCTCGCGGTCTTCATCGGAAGCGAGCCATACCATGCTTGCCTGTTCTGCCTGTTCCTTCAACAGCGCAACGACCTTCGCTTTGTCGGCGGGCACTTCGTATTGCGGCTCGAAGGTTTTCTCATCCACGCTGAACGACTTTTTCTTCAGGTCGCGGATGTGTCCGTAGCTGGACAGCACCTTGTATTTGTCTCCCAGGAATTTCTCTATCGTTTTAGCCTTTGCAGGGCTCTCCACAATTACCAGATTCTCCTTCATCTTGTCATTTACCATTTTAGCATTTTTCATTTTCCATTACCCCCCCGCACATACGTGCGACGGGCCTGGAGAGAGTTTGTTGTGGCTGCAAAGGTAAGGCATTTTTTTCAAACTACACATTATTTATATAATAAAATGACCCTTGAGGCATGAAAAATACTGCTCGGGCTTGTATGGCACGGGCTTTTTGTGTGGTTTTTGTTGCAAAATGTCTCAGCAATCGGGAGGGGGAGTGTTTTCGTGAAGTGACGGGTGTTCAGTCCTCCAGTACGCGGAGCTGAACGAGTTCAATCTTCGTAGCGCTCTTCTTGGTGACGCGGAACTCCCAATGTCCGAAGCGTACGGGCTCGTTGAGTTTTGGGAAGTTCTGGAACTCGTGCAGGATGAGTCCGCCCACGGTCAGGTACTCGTCACTTTCGGGTAGGTCGAGGTCGAGCAGTTCGTTGGCCTGTGCTATCTCCAGACGGCCGGAGAGCTGGTACTCGCCAGGAGCGGTCTGACGCGCCACATAGTTCTTGCTGTCATGCTCGTCTTCGATTTCGCCGAAGATTTCTTCCACGAGGTCCTCCATCGTGACGATGCCGCTTGTGCCGCCGAATTCATCAACGATAACTGCGAGAGAACGCTTCTGGCTGATGAAGATGCCGAGCAGTTTCTGGGCATTCATCGTTTCGGGGACGATGGAGACCTCGCGGATGCGCTTGGTCCAGTCCTCGTGTTCGCCCAGACGGAACATCTCGACGGTATGGATATAGCCCACGATATTGTCGATATCATCCTTGTAAACGATGATTTTGCTATGGCCGCTCTCCACGAACTGCGTGCGCAGTTCTCGCAAGGAGGTCTCTACGGAGACGGCAGTAATCTCTGTTCGTGGCACGATGCAGTCTCGCACTTTGACCGAGCTGAAGTCCAAGGCGTTCTGGAATATCTTCACCTCGTCCTCGATGTCCTCATCATCGGCTGCCTTGTCGATGTTGCTCTGTATGAGGTAGTCTAAGTCTTCGCGGGTAAAGGTCTTGGCCGGCTTTGCCTTCTTCACCTTCTCGCCCATCATCCAGAGGAGCAGTTTGCCGAGCGAACTGGTGAACTTGCTGACGGGCCACAAAATGACATAGAACATGTAGGCTGGCAAGGCAAAGGCTCGCATCATGCGGTTCGGGTTGATGCGGAAAAGCGTCTTGGGCAGGAATTCGCCTGTGACGAGCACGATGAGGGTGGCGATGATGGTTTGCAGCAGCAGGCAGATTACCTCGTTGGGGCAGTTGCCGTAGGGTTGGTGTATGCCCAAGGGTATGAGGACGAGGGCGCCCACTATCTTGGCCATAAGGATGCCGTAGATGACCAGCGCGATGTTGTTGCCAACGAGAAGCGTGGAGATGAAGTTGTTGGGATGGCGATAGAACGTATCGATGAGACGGGCTGAGAAGCCCTGTTCGTCCCTGTCCATCTCGAAACGCAGTTTGTTGCTCGAGACGAATGCAATCTCCAGGCCCGAGAAGAAGCCCGAGAGCAGGAGGATGGCTATGGTGGCTATGATAAGTTCGTAGTTCATTATTCGTTCTTCATTTCCTCATTTACGGGGAAGGTGCCGATGGAGTTGAGGACGGAGTAGCGTGTCATCTGTTCGTTGCTGCGGAATTCTGTTCCCTCCAGGTCGCGTTCGGGCGTGGTGATGTGTATGTACTGGTGGTTCCACATCTCATGTGCATCCAGGTCCCAGAAGAGTTCCTCGGTATGGAAGACATCGCCGTTGACGTTGCGTACCACGACCCTGCCGCGCAGTTCCCAGAGCTGCTGCCGGTGCAGGTAGGCCGTGTCGGACTGCACGAAGAGGTCCACGTGGAACTTCTCGTCATATCGTTCCATAAGCATGCCCTTCATGAACTTCCAGGTGGTCGGTTCGCCGGGGTTGCCGTTGTAGATGTCCCATTCCTCGACGACCATGTGATAGCGCATGACGCCGCTGTCGCTGATGAATGTGTTGATGCCTCGGGAATGCATGAAGAGCAGGGAGTCCTTTCCCCCGACTGGTTCTGCCAGATGCTCCACCTCGGTGGTACAGCCTAATAAAATAGAGAATAGAGAATAGAGAATAGAGAGTAGGATATAACTATGCCTCTTCATCGTTGTCAGCGCGGTAGCAAATTCTTAACTCTTAACTCATAATTCTTAACTCTCAATCAATCTTGTACTTGGCGAACCAGCGCTCGTTGAACGTCAGTCCGAGATTGAGGAGCAGATAGTCTTCCGTTATTGAGTTTCTGATGCTGGACGAGCGCCTCAGCCATTGCAGGCCGACGTTTACCACGGAACGGCCCGAGATGATGGGCAGTCCGGCACCGATGCCGAGGCTAATCTCCCTCGGTCCGGTGTCGCCATCTATCCTGAGGTAGTGCGACGAGTAGTTGGCACCGGCGCGATACTGGATGCGTTTCCAGTAATGCTTGTCGAAGGGGTCTGGCGTCCATTGCACGCCCAGGGCAATCTTCGTGCGGTTCCTGTAATAGCCCACTTTGGCGACGTAGAGGTTGTCGGGATCGTCCGTATCGACGGGCATGCGGCAACTGCCCCAGAACTCATGATGCAGGTCAGCTGCAACGAGCAGAGTGTTCTTGTGCTGCCAGGCAGCTCCTACGCCCAGAGTAAACGGGAGGTCGAAGGGGGAAGAGGCCGTGTAGGGTACCGTGACGATCAGGAGCGTGGCATCCTGTGCGATTTTGTGCCCGATGCCGAACGTGGCACCGATGTTGAGCCAATCCTGTTTCGACAGGCGGACGGGGTATTGTGCGCCAAGGTCAATCATGAAGGTCTTCACTGTTGCCGTATAGTCCTTCAAGGTGCCGTTGTAGGAGGTGCTGGTGACGCCGCCCTCCTTGTACGTCGGCACGACCAGATGGTCGAACGTGCCCCAGAGGAAGCTGACGTTTGCACCTACCGAGAGTTCGCGGTATGCCTTCCATCCCAATCCGATGTATGCTCTGTTCAGGCCGCCGCTGCCGCTGTAGAGGTTGCCGTTCGTAATGGCCTGCGTGCTGATGGCATCGTTGGTGATAGGTTTGTCGGGCGATGTGTAGCTGTAGCCGACGCTTGTGTATGGCATGAAACCGACGGCAAGGCCCATCTTCTTGGCCAGGCGCAGCCCGATGTGGGCGTAGTCGAACGCGGCATTCCAGACGTTCGCACGACTGGTGCCCTGCCGCATGTATCCGTACGAGGCGTTCATGCCGACGTCGAGGATAAAGGTCAGGGAGTCGATAGCGGAATAGGATGCGGGATTGATGAAATTGACGCGGTTGCCGACGCGGATGCCCAGGCCTGTACCTCCCATAGACCTGTTGAAGCCCTGCGACTGGTCGCGCAGCAAGCCGAGACCGAAGCGGGAATAGGAGGAGAGCGTGCTGCTCACCTGCGCCATGAGCACTGAGCCCCGGCTATTGAACAACGTGCATGGCGAAAGCAGCAGGCAGGCCAGCGCCAGGGAAAATCTTATCTTGTTCTTCACTTTCTATTTATAGCTTTCTGTTTTCAACTTTTCTTTTCAACTTTTCAACTTTTCATTATAGTCCAGTATCTTGTTCAGCCCTCGGGGGACGATATACCTGTCGGTGAAGATGAGGTTCTTGATGCCCGGGTCGAAGTTGATGCGGTTGCCTCCCGTCAGGAAGACTTCCAGATGGGGGAACTTTGCACGCATGGACTTGATGTAGCCCTCTATCTCGTACTTCATGCCACGCAGCACACCGCTGCGGATGGCCGTCTCGGTGTCGTATCCCATGCCGGGTACTTCGCCTTCCGGCTCCACCAGCGGCAGGCGGGCGGTGAACTCGTGCAACGCCCTGAGGCGCATCTGCATTCCGGGTGCGATGTTGCCGCCCCAGTAGTTACCCCGCGCGTCGATGACCTCGTAGGTGATGCAGGTGCCTGCATCGATGATGAGCAGGTCCTTGCCAGGCCTGAGGGAGCTGGCGCCAATGACGGCAGCCAGACGGTCGCTGCCCAACGTGGCGGGCGTGCGGTAGCGATTCGTGACGGGAACGGGGACGTCGGCCGAGAAGCGCAACAGCGGGAAAGGCAGGCGGGAGAGTGCCTCCTGCTCGCTGGCAGTGAGGTCGCGCACCGTCCCTACGATGCCCCGCCGAAAGTTGTATTTGGCAGCAAAAGCATCCAGTCCGGTGAGCTCGCCGCACTCCGACCGTATCTCATCGACTGGCTCTTCGCCACGGAATGCCACCATCTTGCCGACGGTGTTTCCTATGTCTATTATCAACTTCACGGGTGCAAAGGTACAACAAAAAGTGAAAAATGAAAAGTGAAAAGTGAAAAATTATTTCCTTTCATTGTTCATTCAAGGCAAGCCCCCTGGTCAGAGCTTTACCTTGAATGCCTTCTCGCCTACTTTCACGATGGCAACCGAGCCTGGCTGGAGAGGGGTTCTCAGGCTGGCACTGCCCTCCTGGCTGGTGGTGGAGCCATAGCTCTTGCCATCAATGCCATAGAGGGCAACCATGGTGCCTTCCGGAACGCCCTGGACAAAGACAACACCACCATGCGACTGAACAAGTACCGGCAGAGCCTTTACCTCTGTTACGGCATCCTCTTGTACGATGCCCTCTGTAGATGGCTGTTGGTCTATCCAGCAAAGCGTACCATGAACCACTTCACTCTTCTCAAAGTTCGGTTTGGTCGCATAGACTGTGATGTGGTAGGTAACAGTAAGTTTGACCGTCTTGCCTACGCCACTCTCAATGTCGTCGTCAGTGATATTATAGTGGTACTCCACACCCTCTGTCTCGCAGTTGAATGTCAGCTCGCCATTGCTATAGCTGATGGTCGGCTCGGCACATTTCTCTGCACCAACAGGAACAATAAAGCCAAATCTACTCCATGGCGAAGTTGCCCTGTACTGGTCCAAAGAGTTTTGGAACACGCGAAGGGTAGCTTTTTCAATGGGCGACTGGTCAAACACGCCGCCACCTGTTTCAGGAACATTTTCTGCATAGCAATCGACATCAGTCAAACTGGTGCACTCCTTGAAGGCTGAGCTGCCGATGCTTCTCACACTCTCCGGAATATGGATGGAGGTCAAACTGCCGCAACCATAAAAGGCAGAGTTACCTATGTTTGTAACGCCCGATTGGATATCAATATGCTTGATACTATTCAGGAGAAGGGTCCACGGAGCATTAGTCCGATGGTCATAGCCCCCATAATCATTCATTCTGCCTGTACCAGAGATTGTCAGCGTGCCTGTATCTCCATCGAGGCTCCATGTCAGGTTGTCACCACACTGATAAGAGATATTCATCTTGGACAGGTCTGGATACAAGCCAGAGTCTGCATACATGCCGCCCCAGTTCTGGTGGACATGGAAGGCCAGCACGTTCAGTTCACCAGGCTTCAACAGAGCAATCTGCGACGAGCTCATCTGGTATATTTCGTTTTCATACCAACCATTGCTCTTCGACCATATCAACTCGCCGTTGAGATAGTATTCGCATGGCGCATCATCATTGCCACAGGCAAGGAATAGCTCTGCGGGCAGTTCTCTGTCGTATAAGAACACACGCCTTGCATAGATGTCACCATTATGATCGCACCAGCGGTTAAGTGGTGCTGTCCTCACTTCCCAGTCACACTGGTAGTCAGGAGCATACCAATCTCTGCCCTTTGCATCCTTAGAGGGAGTGCCGACGATCACATTGTGTTTGGGATTGTCTTCAGACTGGCTGCCATAGTCTTCCCCAGAATCGAATGCCACAGCCACAACCCTGTACTTTGCTTGTGACCATTTGGCTGATGGCAGAGTGGTTGTGACGATATCAAAGGGCTTGATGTTGCTGGCAAGTGCATTCCATCCGTCGCCAGACAGATAAGTCTCATAGCTCTCCGTGGGAACATAGACTGTACCTGTCACGTTCCGGAAGGCTCCTTCGCCCAATGTCGGGGGTGTGTTTCCCTTAATCATCAGAGATTGGAAGGAAGAGCTCTCGAACGCGCCTTTCCTGATGTCACATACACTTGCTGGGATAGAAACGGCTGTCAAGCCCATGCAGCCCTGGAAGGCATTCTCGCCAATGCTCGTTACCACATAGGTCTTGCCATCATGGTTGAC
>Ga0310690_10004930_pt1 | contig 18507 bp, 25 predicted proteins | sample AusTroGonzalo_MG_2_FD_207661 | JGI IMG/M metagenome (GOLD analysis project Ga0310690, IMG submission 207661) | Bovine rumen microbial communities from tropical cattle in Woodstock, Queensland, Australia - Gonzalo_04 (v2) (version 2) | ecosystem: Host-associated > Mammals > Digestive system >...
TCTCTTCTCTCGTCATAATGTTGCTCTCCTTTCCTTTTGGTAAGTCAAGCATAGCATTATGAAATTCAGAATAATAGTTCCACGTCTGAAACTAGGGTTCTACTTCTGAAACTTACATTCAAAACTACCCGCCATGTTACGCATCGTTGAGAGGCTCGGCGGGTTCATAGTTCCTGCGTAATCGTTACAGATTATGAAGTTTATTCCATGTGCTTGTTGATAATCTGTTCTATAACCTCTATATCAACATAAGGGTATGTATCTTCTTTTGTCAGAAGTATACTGTTTGCATACTGATTTATTTCCCTTTTAATATCTTCAAGCACTTTTCTTGTTTCGTCTGTCATATCGCACCTCTACTCTTGGGGAGTGTGTAATGACATCTTAATCTTATGTTCCAACTTTTGCGCAACTGATGAATCGTATCTGTCCTTCCATTTTGAGCAATAATACTCATTAATTTTATAAGGGCAACGATTCTTTGATAAACACCATCCATCAATATCACAAAATCCGCATATATCTTGATGTACTTCTTCTGTTATATCTCGCATATAATTCTCCTTTTGGAGATATTATACCACAGTTATCAAGTTATGAACTCAATCACAAGTTAGGATAACGTTTTTTCCATTCCTCGTTAATCTCTTGTTTGAAATCATCATAAATAACCGCATACAGACAGTTTAAGGCTTGCATGACTTTAGGAATATCACAATTCTTATCATCAACAATATAGAATCTTAATTTGCCAATAGCATCATACAACTCCATAGGAGTTAAATCAGCACTGTAATTTTCAAGGTCTGCCTTTGTCATATTTTCTCCTTTGTTACAGATTATGAAGTTAAGTTAAACTAACCTTGTAAAATATAAAAGTGGCTTGATATAACCCTGTGCCACCCGATGATTTCACCCTTGTTCCTTTTTTCAATTTTACCCAACAAGGATTTGTGAGTGCGTTCGTTGAAACATAATTTGCAAAACTATATATTTCTTTACCATCCGCGGTAACTTGCACACCACCATTTCCGATAGAAAACATCATATAAACCCACGCATCTTCTGTGAGTGTATAATCAAGGCTAAATGTGATACCACTTGAAGAATACGAAACACTTTTATTTACTATTACACTCGACAAATCAACAGAACCGCCGCTTGTAACAACATGACATGGTATATCTGCCATAAAATCACTTCCTTTCTATATCTTCTATGTGCTTGTTGATAATCTGTTCTACTATCCATGTGGAACACAATATCTTTTCACCACTTTCACTTCTTGGGTCTGAAAAAGCATATTTGTTTATTTCCGCTTTTATATCTTCAAGCACTTCTATTGTTTCGTTCATAATATGAACTCCTTTTGCGTAATCCGATAAGTTTACGAAGGAACCGGGCCTTGCTGATACGAGATATAGTTACCTATGCTCGTGGCCCGGCTCCGACATTACATATTAAACCTCGGGCTCGGGTGACGGTTCAGGCAGCGGCTCCCATGTCTTTACGTCAAGCACGTGCTCGTACATATCGGTGAGAGATATTGTTCCGAAAACATACGGATCTTTGCCATAATACTGACTAACCAATTCACCGAACTTACGCACTGCTGTATTATAGTCAGTGGTTTTCAGCTCTGTCTTGTATGCCCACCCCTTGTTTGTGTCATTGTAAAGTTTGTAGCTGACAAAATAAGTCATTTCTAAATCCATCTTCATCTCTCCTTTTTATATAATCTTAACGCCCATTCTAATATTAGAAACAGCATTTACTACCACGATATCAACATATCCGCCTGCTGCCGCTATGGTAGGCGTGCAGGATTTTATTTGAACAGGAGCTCCTGTGCCATCATCGGCAAAAGGAACAATCATCTTTCCTGTCGTGTTTGATGTTGACAGTTTTTCACTTGTTCCGCTTGCGGGAATCCTTACTGTACCACCTGCCACCGCCGTTGCATCATCTCTGGACACTTCTTTATCCGCTCTATACAGTGTATCAAAGTATGTTTTCAAAACTGCCTTGATGTTGCTCCATAGTGACTTACGCTTTGCCGTTGCGCTCGTGTCATAATATGGGAAGTAATCGGCATCGTCTATCGTAGTCTCTGCCGTGTCTGCCGTGTCGTATTTGGAGCCCAGAGCAATTGACAGATCGGTCTGATCTCCGAGTGTTCCTGTTATGCCACCCCACACAGCGGCACCGCCGCCACCTGTTGACAGAACAAGATCTCCGTTTGCATCGACTTTGAGTATTTTTCCTTCATTTTCTGCGCCCTGAGCGATGTCAACTTTCTTTTCGTCAAGGACACGGCCCATATTTGCAGATAAGCCCGCTGCCGGATCTGTACTCGAAAGGGAATCTATAATCGTCGGCCCTCCCGAATGCGGCGTGATGTTAATATTTCCGTTTACATCGGGAAGCGTACCGTTCACAGATTGCACCGCATTCGCCGCTTTCTGTGCAGCAGTGTCAGATATTAAATGATCCTCCCAATATTGAGCGTCATTCACCGTTGCCGGAGTTGTTGTTGTCCATGTTTTGCTTCGTAAATTTGGCATATTTTATCCCTCTTTTATGCGTAATTCTTATACACAAAATTTCTCCCGGTTGCTAATACCACATCCGTGACGACATACCCGCCAATCGTGGTGTTATAAGTCCTATCAACTCGCGTGACTAACTGACCATATACATAATTAGTAGATGAAGCACTAATTCCCCCGGCTGTGGTTGCTGTGGCTGAATTGCCCGAGCATGATGCGGCTGTTGTCGCGTTCGTCGCGTTTGTTGCATTCGTGGCATTCGTCGCGTTTGTTGCATTCGTCGCTGAATCTGCCGTTGTGGCATGGTCTGCGTTTGTCGCATTATCTGCTTGGCGAACAATCCCACTTTCGGCAACTTCGGTGACTATTTTCCCGAGGATCACATAGCTTCCGTTTATTTCTTCAATAATCACTCGGTCGTTGACCGCAGGAACATAGCTTGAAAGATAACTGTATTTTTTGGTTGACGGCGAACTCTCACCATCAATCAGCACCTTCAATCCGTCTGTATTATCTATTGCGTTTATTATGCCGAGTATCATACAAATGCCTTTCTCTCAAGTTTGTGACTCATCTGCCCGCCGAACTCTATCGACCAACCAACCTCTCTAAATAGTCCATAGTTATCTCTTTGACCTAGGCCGATATAACTACCGTAAACATGATCGCCGTCAGGCATAGTGACCACCGTGGCTGTCTCTGTTGCCTGTGTCGCTTCCATGTATCTGTAATTGACCGCTTCTTCAAGTGTTGTTTGATCCGGGCAATCATCAAGCTGAATCATTTCCACTACGTTATATCCCCGGTTGACAGTAGAGATTGCAGAATCAGGATTATTGTTGACCTTCTTATATTGAAGAACCGTGCTGCTGTCTGGGGAAGAAGTAAACCCCACAATCACATTTGGCAGAGAGTAAATATCCGTGTCTGTTTTAATAGGAGCGATCACGGTTGAGTTCTCTTCCGTATATGTAAAATCAGCAACAATCTTTGTCTTGTTTTTACTCAAAAACAGATATCCGTCTGTTCCTGCATATATATGGGAGTAATTGATCTCATCAAGAAGCTCGTTGATTATCTGTAAATATGGCGTTCCGATCGCGTATTCATGGTCGACAGTTATAGTAGCCGTTGTGTTATCCCCTAGTATCCGAGAAAGCCCGCAATCAATAATCAAAGCACCCAATATAGACGTATATTGCGTGCCTGCTGCAAAGTATTTTCTCTCTGTCAACGCAGCTTGTTTAAGCATCATTGTCTCGTCATATGCCTCTATGTCATAACAGTATTCCTTGCCGTCATCTTCAAGCGGAGCTGATATGACCATATAATCGCCGAGATTATATTCTTCTCCGTTTATCAACAGCACAGGACGAAGCCGATCAGAGAACATATTGAACGAATTGCTGACAACATCCCAATACCCATTGCCATGAGAAAAGCACCAAGTGCCATCAAAGTATCTGGTGCCGTCAAAATAAATCTCTTCTTCGTCCTTTTTAACAAGTATGTCCTCAACATGAAATCCGTCAAAAGGAATCATCGCCTTCATTGTTCTTGTGACATCTGCATTTTCGACAAAATCCACCGAACATGATTTGAATTTGGCTTCTCCAATCTTGGCGTGTTTTCTTATTAAATCAATACGCCAATCATATTGGATATTTGATAGAATCGTCATAATTCGTTACCTCTAATATCAGAGAAACCTCATTTGCGTATATCCCGGAACTGTTGCGAATAAAGTTGTCTGTCCGATCATAACTCTTTACGATGCAATATCCGCCGTTTCCAAAGTTATCAGCATAGAACACTACCGAACCGAGAATTTCATCCAGAATGCCGTTATCATCAAAGAATGAAACGGTGAACGACTTTGTTCTCATTTTGTTAAAATAATGAGTCGGTACAGAATCGCCGATAAATTTCGCACTGTTTATATCCGCTTCGCCACTTGTTTGTATCTCGAAAGCATTATCGACACGCTTGTTTACGGCATACTGTGCTCCATTCAATGTCACAATGCTCGCATTAGGATATGAAACTCTGAAACCACTGCTCTTTATGTCGGATTGATCGTCACTTGTAACAGCTACAACAGAATAGTTTGTCAGACCAACAGCATACTTATCTGTATAGTTTCCGTTTGTTATCTCACCAATCAGGACGTTGTTGCGCTTCAGGAAATATTTAGTGAACGCAGGATCAGTTGTGACCGTAATCTTGGCACCGCCCTCGTTGTTCTGTTCTACTAAAAACTCGACATCGGTAACTGCCGGCTGCTGATAGCCTGTTGATGTCCATTCCGAAACAGAACCAAGCGAATTGTATATCCTGACTCTGACGGTATAAGAACGTGTATCATCAAAATAATCATTCACAAAATGGCTGTTCTGACTTGTATATATCGCACCGCTGTCATATACGATTTCGCTGTTCAACAGTACCTGCACCTGATATGCGGCCTGCGTGGTTGATGTCCACGTGACCGTTGGCCTTCCTTTGGTTGTAACAACCAAATTGGAGGGAGGAGTCGCAGGAATGTTGTTTATAAAAGAAGCCTGTGCCCAATCCCCGGCAACATCAAGAGTGTTGTATGTTCTTACACGCCATACATAGACCCCTGCTGTTCCGATGGACACTGTTCTTGAATTTACTGCGGAAACAACATGATTTGCAACCGTCGTCCAAGTTCCGCCATTATCTGCGCTATACTGAAGATCATACGCATACTGTGGTGTTCCATAACTCGTCGTATGAGTCCATACAAAGTTTACCGTTCCGTCTGTATACGTTCCAACAGGCGAAACACACGTTGCGATTGCAGGGCCGTCTGTAGTTTCAAATACACCAACAGGCGTGTTTGCTGTAGTTCCATCGTCAGCCGTTGCTTGAATATAAATATTATATTGATAACCTGTCGCAAGAGATAAACTTGAATTGACAGTAATATCCGACCATGTGCCCGATACAGTACCGCTGACAGAACTATAAGTTGAATCCGTTGTTTTTTTATAGAATACGGTTGCAGCGCTCCATCCGTACTGAACAGGAATATTCTTTTCTATTGTCGAACATTTGAAAGAAGCGTTTGAGGAAGCAACATATCCGGAAGAGTTAAGTTGAACTTCAAAGGCCGCTTTTGTTTGATAATTAACCCTAACGTGACAATTTGAAGTGTTAAAATTAACCCTTCCTCTATTTGGGTTTCTAAAATATATCTTTGAGTAAACCCCGGCAACAGTTAGAATTCTCTCTGCTAAAGCCGGGCCCATATATTCATGAGCCGGGAGATCGGAATCGAGTGTATCATTCCACAAAGGATCAGGCGGCAATCCCTGTCCACCTGTGATCCGACTCCATGCATACGAGGACTCTATTTCGCTCTCTGTGTCAAAGCTTATATATGTTGAGTATTTAGTGGCCGACCATCCATGCGTAACAGGATCATCCCAATCACCATTTACAAGACTATAATATGGAACAGCTATCGAATATGTCGGAACATAATGCCTGTAATTATTGTCATAAGATATATTCAGTTCAACATCATAGTTTATATTGCTCATTTATCTCGCTCCCATGCGATATCTCTGCTGTGCTTGATTCTGAATACGAATCAAATCTTCAAGATCATTTATGTGGTCAACGTAGACATTTGTTGTCATTCCACCAAACATTCCAATAGAACCACCATCAGCGCCCGCACCCGCAATCGCCATGTTCATTGATGCATTAGCTGAAAGGGGAAGCGCCATATCCTTTGACAAGCTGTTGATCGCCTTGGTGACCACGCTCTTGTTCTGATATATGCCTTTAGCAAGGCCATCCATGAAGTCGGGCATCCAAGTCTCGTACTTACTCAAAGGGCCTTTATCCGGACACGAGAATCCGAGATAGTCCTTTATCGTATCGGCGATATCCTTGACCGCATCGATTATCTTCTGAACCCTTGACTTGATACCGTCAACAAAGCCCTGTACAAAATCCTTACCGCTCTGTTTTGCATTGCTTATCATATCAGCGAAAGCTTGTTTTATTTCTGCAACAGCCTCCCGCAAAGCCTCGACAATTTTTCTCGGTAGCGCTTTGAATGCTTCAACCACCTTGTCAGTGAATCCCCTGATCATGCTTATCAAAACATCATTTGCACTGGAAAATTGAGAAAACGCCTCCGAGACTTTGGTGCCGAGCTTTACTGCTGCCGCGCTGATGTCATCCCACTTATATGCTATTGCCGCCCCGGCAACAACAACCGCCGCAGCTATGGCAAGCCAAGGAGCCGCAGACAAATTCAAAAACTCAAAATCAGCCGCAAGGGCAAGAACCGCTTCTCCCATCTGGGCAAACTTTGCAACTATAAGAGGCGTAGTCGTTATGATACTGCCTAATGAGTTCATCAACGTGCCAATGATAAAAATGACAGGCCCTACTGATGCGACTACGGTTAATAAAATCGCAATAAACGTCTGAACAGGCGCAGGAAGTTCTGCAAACTTCTGCGCCAACTTTGTCAGCACCTGAATCATCGGTGTAATAACAGGAATAAGCGCCTCGCCGAGTGCAGCGCCTGCGTTTTCAAGTGCAGCTTTGAGCTTTCTCGTAGATCCGGCAAACCCATCCATAGTACGACTCGCATCACCTATAGCATCCTTCTGGCTTTCAAGGAGATATTGATAACGAGTCATTATTTTATCGCCCTGATCCATCTGGTTGTAAACTTTGCCCTGTTTTGCGGCAAATTCTTCGAGATTGGTCTGCGTCATAGCAACACCAAACTGTTTCAAGGCTTCTGTTTCACCTGTGAAAACACCTTTGAGGCTGTTTGCTGCCACTTCTGTGCTCTTATTATGGAATGATGCCATATCACCCGCCAAGCCGACCATTTCGGTTGACAGTTTTGCGGCTTCAGATTTTGAAAGGCCCATAGATGTAGCCATAGCGCCAAAATCACCCGCCATTTCAAGGGCCTTGCCCTCGGATATTGCGAACGCTTCGGTTGCATTTGAAGCAAATTCCTTCACAGTGCCCGACATTTCGCCAAACACAACATCAACCTTGTTTGTCGACTCTTCCAGATCACTGCCGAGTTTCACTGCCGCTGCGCCTGCTGCCGCAATGGGAATTGTCAAGGAAGTGGTCAGTTTCTGACCAACAGACATCATGGATTGACCGATGTTCTGCATCTTTGTGCCGAAATCAGCCATCTGTGTCGACATACTAGATAAGCCCTCTGCGCCTTTCAGATTGGCAAGATCAGCCTTCATCCCATTGAGTCTGGCTGTAGCATAATCAATCGATCTTCCATAACTCTGCGCCGCAGATGAAGCCTCGCCATATTTTTCTGCGGATTGTGCAAGAAGGCCATTAAGAGCGGAAATCCTTTGTTCTTCCAGATTAATTTTTTCAACGAGATTTTGTGCTACGGCTTTATTCTTTGTCATTGCGGATGTGTTATTGTTCCACTCTGACTCCGTTTTTCTCATTGCAGCATCAAGGTTTTTTGTCTCGTTGACAATCTGCTTTAACGCCTGCTTGTATTCTTTTTCACCTTCAATGCCGATTTTGGGCCCGATCTGTACTGCCATATATTACCCCATGCCGAAAATGATAGATTCCATGCTGTGTTTTTTCTTTTGAACCATTTCTCCCGAATAAATAGCCATGCAAGCGAGCATATCTGTCATCTCGCCTGTTGTTGTCGCCAATATCTCGGCCTTGCTCATTCCGAGCTTACGACCATAGAACAGATACCAAGACAGATTAAGTTCTATCCCGCTGTCCTGTTTTATTCGTTTTTTTTCCCCTTGGGCTCAACCGCCTCAACAGTGAAATTGTCGTCATCAGTGAACTGTTTCATAGCTCCTTCCATTAATGCCATGAAATCATCCATATCAAGAGACATAAACCAATCCGTAGGGAGCGGATCGGGAGTGTACCCCGGCTCCGTAAAAACGAGCGACTTTTCATACCATTTATTCAGAATGGCAAGAAATTGAGCGCCACTTTCGATAGTAGCGCCCAGATTACCCTCGCCGAAAACCTCACCAAAACGTTCAATCTTTCCGTCCGGTGCAAGCTTTGCCAATTCGGACATTGCGCCCACCGTGCGCTTGAATCCGATCTTTCTTCCTTTTATCTCCATCTTCCGCCTCTCTTTCTTATGCTGCGAAGTATGCCTCAATAACAGCAACTGCAGCCGCTTCTGTGGCCTGATCTTCTGCGACGATCTTCCATGTATGGTTTGCGTCGTCCGCTCTCATGACCGTTGCCTGAAGCTCTGTTGTCTGGAACTCAACTGACTCGCCCTGTGTTGCGGCCTTTAAGCTCTCGGGTGAGAACTGTGCCTTCGGAAGGATAACAGGAGCGTATGTCGTAACACCGTTCTCCATGTAACGAACTACAAAACCGATTCCAACATAAGGAATGACCTGAAGATCATCATATGCCTTTGCTGTTACCGTTGAAGAGTTCGCAATGATCGTCTTGGACGTTACAAGCCCTGCGATCAGATTGCGTGCCGTATCCTTCAGACCGTCAACCGTAAGAGTTGCCGTTGCGCCGTTAAACTGTCCTGCAACAGACTCGGAAATTGTGTTGTCAGCGAAGAAGTTCGTTGCATCGCCGATCTCGACTTCCATATCTACCTCTACGCCACGAGCGAGAGGAGTCTTGTTGGTGTAGCTGATCGTGCCCTGATTATACGCATATTTTGCGACAATGGGCTGTGAATAACCTGTAATAACTTTACCGTTTGCCATCTTTTTATTCTCCTATACTTTTTTGAATTGCGCTTTCTACCGAATCAGCCATGATCATCTCACAAGGGCCTTTAGCCGCCTGTTCTGCTTTTCGCATAAATGGCTGCTTCTGCATCCATGACGTGCCTGATTCAATCGACCGGGCAACCATCATGTTTGGCTGACCATTAGGCCATCGCTTTGTTTTTAATGTGTTATAGCCATCAAAACCGATCTTGACGTTTCGAAAACTGTTGTCGTTTCGCATCTTGGCTATACCGAGCGACTTTTGAAGTCCTATCACCTGAATGGTTTTCGGACCGGAAAGAGGATCATCTGGAGTGCCTATTTTATTGCGATTATCTGTGGCTATTCCGGCGATTGAGTTCTGAATTACCCTTGCAACGTACCCGGCGCCCTTGTAGATCGCCTCACCGATGATCTTTTCGGAATCCTTTTCAAGCTTTTCATATTTTTTTACGAGCTCGTCAACGCCCTCAAACTTGAATGTTGCCATCAGATCACCTTCACAAGCCACTCATAATGCAGTAATTTAGTCTCATCCTCATACTGAAACGAGTTGAGCGTCCATGATATATCCTCGCAGTTGAGCGCGGATTGTATCGAATCCGTCATCGCGTCGTATTCTGTCTTGGTGAAGTAATCGATCGTGATCTGAAGCACCTGATCTGCTTTCACGTTGTCCGAGTAATTGCTCGTGCCTTCGGAATCCTCCTGCCATACGGCATACGGAGCATTGACCGACGCAGGCTTTTTCAAGTGATAGCATTTCAAGCCTTCGATTGTCGCAAGGGCATCTCTGACCTTCTGTGCTTTAGTTACTAGCGACATCGTAATAATCCTCCAACCTCACCAAAGTCAGATCAGTGGCATCCTCGTCCACTATCTTCTGTTTGACGGTTATTTGATATTGGTTGCCGTCCTCTAAAACGGCGTATTTTGCGCTGTACGGAACCTCGGTGTTGTAGCACCGAACAACTGCGTCAATGGACTCGTTCGCGCCCCTTGCGGCATATATACGGTTATATCCGACCGTCTTTTCCGCATAGAACGCACTGCCCACCTCTTGAAGCGTCTCGACAGGAGCGTCACCGGATGTCGTAGTACATACAAGGTTGTATAGCTTTAAAATCCCCGCATCTCTCATCCTTCTGCTCCGATCTTGCGTGTTCCGATCACGTTCAGCCTCTTCTGGTACAGATCCCACGACTTATCATCGGGCTCATAAGGGAACATCCCCTTGACGTATAAAACGACCGCCTGACACTCGTTGTGATTCTCTGCGTCAAAATCAACGTCACATGATGCGCTGATATCTTCCTTTGCGGAACCGATAAGGTTCGTGATCATGTCATCGTATGCCGTCGTTGTTATCCGAAGCGACGTTTTGCATAATGTCTTTAATTGTTCGTCTGTCATACCTGCCATGATCTCTCTCCTTAAACTTCTCCGGTGTTTCTGCCAAATCCCTGCCGACCATCCTTACCCCAAGCGAAGCAAGTAGTCGGCTCATTCTGTCATTCTTGACCTTCGTCGCCGTTTCCATCTCTCTCCTTCTCGCTCATGCGTGAGCCTTCTCTTGGGTATGTGTAATATACAAAAGGAATGTCGGTCATTGTGTGATGCGGGTTTGCATCAAAAGCTTTCTGACAGAACACAACATCTTCATCCCTTGATGTGTCCGGGAATCTGATCTCATGTATGTCGAGAAACCTCTTACGCCATACCCTCGACCACACATTCGGGTACATCGCACCATTATTGCCACACGTTGATGTATAGCCGTATATGCCGAAAATAAAAGCGAACGACATTACATCGACCGCAAAACGTGTGAACTGATTCAACATAGCAAAGCATTCAGAGTGCAAGTACCAATCATCACTGTCAAGGAATAGGATGTATTCGCCCTGCGCGAGGGAGATTCCTGCGTTGCGTGCAGCTCCCGATGAACCATAGTCATCAATATGAGGCTCTATCCCGCATTCTCTGACAGCGTTTATCGACTCTTCATCGTCTTTTTCGCACATCACGAGCAATTCGTAATTGTCATAGGATTGACACTGAACACTCCTGATCGCCTTGCCGATAAACTCTTGTGAATGATAGCAGGGTATTACTACCGAGAACTTAACCATGATATCTCCTTAATGCCTTGTAGGACTCCGCATCGACGTTTAATTTGCCGATATGGCCCACAACAGGCTTGGTAGTCGCCCATATCTTATGACCCGCCTTGCGGGCGTTATAACAGAACGACAGATCCTCGCCAAGTGTCCTGTGGTCTGACTTGACCGGGAAGAACGGCTGTCCGACTTTTGTGATGATGTCCTCAAGGACTACCACCTTCATCAAACACATTGCCATCCCGCAAGCTTCAACCTCAAACACGCCGTCAGGATAATCCAGATACTTCTCGACCTGATCCTCCTCCAATGTAGCGCCCATTCGCAGTTTCGAGTATATGCACGGCTCATATGGTGCCCTGCGCATAAAGCACACCGCCGAAACGATGTCCTTGTCTGCTTCAAGCAAGTCGTACAGGACGAACGAATTGAATACCATGTCCGAATCAATCCACAATATATAATCGTACTTATTCTTGATCGCTAACTGTGCGATGGAATACCGCAGATCGTGAATGACCGTACCCGGCATCAACTCAACATCGACCTCGTACTCTTTGTTGAGCCACATATCCCTCTCGAGCTTTCTGATGCACTTCTCGGAGTCAACATCAATGTATTCCCTTGTGGGAACCGCTATCATTATCTTTGTCATTGTTCATCTCCCGCTGCCTTCAGTTGGGGGAAACAGGCGGAGCGCTGAAGGCAACACCCCGCCTATGATGATTACTTATGCGTTTGCAAGCCAAACGATAGCGTCGTTCTTTGCAAGCTTGGAATCGAAGATTGCCGTGCCCCTGAAATCGATGCTGTTGTTAAGGAAGCCGCTCTCCTCTGAACGATCAACCGTAACAGGCTGTGAAAGGTTGCCGACAACATCTGTCCACTTGCCAAGGAATACCTGATTCTTGTCTGAAGGAACATAGTCGTCAACGATTACCGGATAGCCGAACAGCGTCTTTTCAACAGGATCAAAGATCGGGCGCTTGTTGGTGTCAACGATACCCTTGATGTTGTTGTAGAGAACCTTCTTCGATACAAGGAACTTCGCTTCTGCGTCGTATCCTGCAGGAAGGAGTGCAACGAGGTTGCAGATATCTGCGTAGCCGTAACCTGCTGTTGCTGTCTGGGTAACCTTGTTCGTTGTTGAGGTTGATACCATCTTAACAATACCGTTTGTGTTGTCGTTGATGATATAGTCATCGATCTTGCGAGCGATGTCGCCTGAAAGCATATCAACAAGCCAATTCTCGAAAGCATTGATGCTCATTGTCTGTGCTGCCTTTGATATTCTGATGACCTTCATGAACTCGTAACCGCCAAGTGTTACGGATACGGTCGTATCAGCAGCGGGCGAAACTGCCGTGTTCTCTGCGTGAAGTTCAGCGGCATTTCTTACGCCTTCTGCGATGAACTTGATGTTTCCTGCTACCTGCATCAGAGTGATCTCTGAAATCATGGGAGCGAGCTTCTTGATCTTCTCGAAGAACTTATCAGCAACTCCTGTGGGAACTGCGTTACCTGCATCTGTTGATGCGTATGCTCTCTCTTCTACCTCGTCGAGGGCCTTGCCCTGAAGTTTCTTTGCCCATGCGCTTCTGTACTCTTCCGAGTCAATACCATAAATCTTTTCCATTTTCCTTGTCTCCTCTTCTTTGGGAAGTTCTACTTCCTGTGCTTTTGCTGTTTCCTTTGCAACCTCTTCGGCTGCTCTCTCTTCCGCTTCAAGCTCTTCTTTGCGAGCTACAAGCTCTGCCTGTCTGGCTTCAAGCTTCTTTGATTCTGCGTCGCGCTCTTCAAGAACGTTTGCTTCTGCCGTTTCAACCTCTGCGGCTATCTCGGCCTTGCGGCTCTCGATCTGTGAAAGCTCGTCAAGAATCTCTTTCATCTCTTTTGTCATGATTTGCACCTCTCAATGATCTGCTTTCGTAACTCTTCGACCTTCCTCGCATTCTCCAATGCTTCCTTTGCACTCTCCAGTGATGCCTTCCCGGACTCCACCGAGCGGGCATTGATCGAAGTCTGCTCATATGCAGGGAATGTAACTGCCGACACTTCGAAAATCTTATCGAAGGCCGTTATATGACGAGTAGGATACTCACTGTCGAGATCATCCCACGAGTCACTCTTAACAGAGAACATGAAGGACATTCCCGATACATCCTGCCTTTTAACGGCAGAATAGAGCTCTTTTGCTCTCGGGTTTCCTTCTGTGTCGAGATCAACACGGATGTGCAGGCCGTCATCTTCGACCGTCATCTGCATCGTGCTGTTCTCGTTATTGTTGCGGCTTCTGGCAAGCGGAATTGAATCAACGTCATGATTAACTAAAAAGCGCACATCTTTCAGGTCTGCCTGATCGAGTGCGCCTCTGTCGATGATCTCTTTCCACATACCGCCGATATCTGTTGCGGTATCGTACACGATGGGAATGCCTTCGAGTACATCACCGTGTCTCTCGTCTGTTTTTGTGCGAACCTCGCACAGGTACGCTCTTTCTTCTTTATTTGTTGTCATCGTAGTAGTCCTCGTCCTCTTTTTTCTTGTCGTTCTTGTCGTCCTGCTTGTCCGGATTGATATCATCGTCGGCCTGCATATTGTTGACGGCTATCATAATCTCGTCGCCGCCTCTTTCCGGGCCGAGCGGAGCATATCCAAGCATTTCTCTGTATTCGTCACGAGTGAACAGGCCGAGCTGATTCGTCGCCGTGATAACCCTTGTGATAACGGTCATCGGCTGATATTTCAGCATCGACATACTCGCTTCAACGACATTCCCGAAGCCCTTCTCGCGTGGAGTGAACAGCTTATCCGTGAATGCCTGACTTATCATTATGCCGAAGGGCTCCAAGCGACCCTCATAAACCGCTTCGTATTCCTCCGAAGTAAATGCGTTCTGGATGAACTTGTCATTGACACCAAAGTATGAGAATATGCGCTCTTTGACTTCTTTGAGCGTGTCGGCATCTACTATGTACGGCTTGCTCTCGAGGTTCACATAGTCAAACTTGCCATCAATGACCATCACGCCACCGGAATTGGACGCTGCAAGGTTATCTTCCACGAACTGATTCCTTGCCTTTATCATGTCCTCTTCCTTGATGACACTCATTGACTTTAAGATGCCCCGGATGAGTGCGCTGTTCTTTATGCCGTTTATGATGCCTTGATTTTGTGCGTTCGCAAGCTCTGCGATCGGCGTGAGAGCACCGTTGCCATCACCGAACAAGTCATCTGTCGTGAACTTGTTTCGAAGATGTATCAGCCTCGAATATGGCACTGTGTACGTCTTGAAGTAGTTTAATTGGAACTGTGCAATAAGAACGCCGCTCTCGCTTTGTTTCATCGTAAAACTCGTGTAATTGATAGGCCACAGTGCTATCAGATGACCCTGCTTGTCATATTCGGGCCATATGAACACGTTGTTGCTGATGAAATACAGACTCGCGATCTTATAGAGAAAATCATACGAACTCATGTATGGATTCGGCCTGCGGAGCACCCTTGCCACGTCTGATGTGTTATCCGTGACCGCTACGGTGTCCTTTTTGTGCTGAATGCTTTTCAGCTCGATCTTGCCGATATTTCTCGCCAGAGCATCAATACACATCGCGATAATATCAAGCTCTGCGTACTTGTTATTGAGGGAGTGATAGCTCCACGTCTGAACATTGAACGGAATCGCCTTTGATTTCTCTTTCGATGCCCCTGTTACATCGCTTCGTTTGTTCCAAAAAGCCATTGTTTTGCCCCTTATCCTACAAGGTTGAGATAATCCTCTCTGTACTTCACATATATGGTGTAAGCATTCAATAATGAAACCATGCCATCAATACGCCTGTTCTGCTGTATTTTCACAGGCTGAATGCTCTCAACTGTGCCCGATGTCTTGACCCCGGTGTTTGAAAGACACCATTTCAGCATCGGATTGTTGTTGTAATTTATCATCTTGTCCGACAGCATAGCGCCGAGCTCTTTCATGGGAGCCGTCCAAGTAATAGGCCCCTGCACGACCTTCTCCATAACCGACTCGCCAAACACTGAAGCCATTTCCTCGGCCCAATATCCTGCAAGTGCCCGGTCGTATCCGCAGCGCCACATATCTATCTTGTACTCGTCGCGCATCCTCTGGAACCATGCCGTCACATCCGCATAATTGACCATAGAACCCTGACACAAGGTTAAAAGCCCCCGGTCGGCCCATGTCTTATATGGCGCCTCTTTCGTGGTTGTCGCTTCGAGCTTGTCTATCCTCTCCTGCGGCAGGAAGTAATGCTGAAGAACATACAACTTCTCGTCGTCTCTCTTCCGGATCAGGAGCGTCGCACACGTCAAGTCTGTCGTTGCCGACAAATCACACCCGCCGAGTGCGTATGTGTTTATCACGTCCTCGATCTCGAAGGTTTCCTCGTTGTCGAGCTGTTCCCAAGTGAGCCATGTGTCAGCCGATACGTTCTTGAGGTTGAAATCCTTTGTCAGCACTGTCGGCCTGAAAGCGAGATCGTTTTTCGCCTTCTCAACGTTCTCTGTTAACGTTTTGACCGACTTGATCGGGCCGAGCCCGGGATTCGCCTTGATCCACATCGTCGGATCTGTCCACTCTTTTGAACTGTCGAGCTCGTAAATAAGCGCCAAAAAATGCTCATCAGCAACATCGCCGTTGAGCACCTTTTCTGCGTATTCATATTGAGCATCATATATCGTGTTGCGGTTCATACCGCTTGTTGTTATCTGGAACAGCATCGGCTGTTTCCGAGCCGACATACCCTGCTTTACTACATCATAGATGTTTCTGTCCTTTATGGAATGCAGCTCGTCTATGATGCCGCAATGCGGATTCAAACCATCAAGCGTGTTACTGTCACTCGATAACGGCTGAAACACACCGAAGTTATAAGGCGAATACATATCCGTTCTTCGTTTTTTTATGTACTTCGCCAAGTAAGGGCTTTGGCTGACCATGTTTCTTGCTTCATCGAACACAATCTTCGCCTGATCTTTCTTACTGGCTACGCAATCAACCTCGGCGCCGCCTTCTTTATCTCCCAGCATCATATAAAGGCCGATAGCCGACAAGAGACAAGACTTGCCGTTCTTTCTGCCCATAATCCATAAGACTTCGTTATACTTTCTTCGTCCGTCTTTATCTACAAAGCCGAATATAGCTTGAAGCGCTGCCTTTTGGAACAACTCAAGCTTGATAGGCTTGCCCATATCGCCTTTTGACTGTCGGCAAAACGTCTCTATAAAGTAAATGGCCCTTGATGCTCGCTTTACATCAAAACTGTAGCCCCTTTTACGCTTACAGTCCTGTGCGAGCTTCTTATATATCTTCCGTACTTTATCGCAAACAACTATCTTTCCGCTTTGTATTGCATCATTATATTTAATAATGTAATTCGTTGAGTCATATACATCATTCATGCCAAGAACTCCGCCATAAGGTCTTTGGCGGATTCGGTATCGTCAGCACTGAATGATTTGACTATATTTATCAAAGTTGAGACTGTACCGTTTGCCGCCGTTGCTGTCTTGTTGTATTCCGTGATAGCTGGGTTAGTATAGACGTTAGTCCTTCCTTTGACATATTCCTTTTTGACTGTGGCTCCGATCTCGTTGATCTCTTTTTCAAGCTCCTGCATTATCTTCATCTGCACCTGATAACGCTTAAAGGTTGTGATGAAGAAGAAGTTTGTGTTTACGCCCTTCTGTTCTGCTTTCTGTAAGACTTGTTCAGCCTGTTCTTGTAATGATAATTTGCCTTTCTTTTCAGCCATTTACTAATACCGCCTCTCTCCCAGTAAAGGTTTCCCAGCGTTTTATGATGACATCGCAATAATGCTCGTCAAGTTCACACATCAAGCATTTTCGATTTAGTTGCTCGCATGCTATCAATGTTGATCCTGATCCTCCAAAGAAATCTAAAACATATCCACCCTGATTGCTTGATATTTTGATCCTATTTGCAATCAGCTCAATAGGTTTCATTGTAGGATGCAGATCTTCCCCTCCTGCATCATTTCTTCCCTGTAGTTTTTGTGAAATATAATACTTTTTATAAACTTCTGTCGGTTTAATCGAGTTATTCCATATCTTACCTTTTTTGCTAAAATACATAATATATTCTATATCCGGCAGAAATGTCCCCGATGTAAATGGTGTAGGATTTGTTTTGCACCAAACTAAAATATTGAAATTGTGATCCTTAAAAATGTCTAAATATTTAGGTATTCCATCTTTTGAAGTGCAAATATAATAACTTCCTATATCCATAGACGGTAAATGCGACAATACATAGGGATCAAAATGGATGATGTTATCGATGCGTTTTTTGCAATTTTTCATCCCTTCCGCAAAACATCCCTGTCCTCCCATATCCATGTCATAAGGCGGATCTGTGAAAACCATGTCAGCTTTCACCCCCCCCCATAAGGGAATCGAGCACATCAACGCTTGTACTATCGCCGCATATCAGTCTATGATCGCCGAGCTGCCATATATCGCCAAGTTTGCACCGTGATTCGACTTCTTCCGGTACTTCGTCCTCGACAACCTCAATTTCTTCCTCTTCTTCGGGCATTTCAAACCCTGTGAGGCTGATATCAAAGTCCATGTCCTGTAGTTCTTGCAACTCCATCGTCACAAGCCCCATATCCCACTCTCCGAGCTCGGTTAAGCGGTTATCGGCCAGAACGTAGGCTTTATACTGCGCTTCGGTCAGTCCTTCAACAAAAAGACACGGAACTTTGTCCATGCCCATCTGTTTTGCGGCTTCTATGCGTCCATGCCCTGCGATTACCTTGAAATCCTTATCAATTAGGCATGGATTGATGAATCCGTATTCAGTTATGCTGCGCACCAGCAGATCGATTTGATCCTGCGGGTGCTTTTTTGCGTTTTTCTCGTAAAGTACGAGCTTCTCTAGGCTTACTTCCTGCACTTTGGCAATTTTCGCCATATTCTCACCTCATCTTCCGCTATGTTGTTGTATATCCCGCCATTTATGCCGAAAAATGGCCCGATTTTTGCTTTCCAAAAAACCGCGTGGGAACGATTCGAGTTACGGAAACG
>Ga0310690_10004931_pt1 | contig 18505 bp, 32 predicted proteins | sample AusTroGonzalo_MG_2_FD_207661 | JGI IMG/M metagenome (GOLD analysis project Ga0310690, IMG submission 207661) | Bovine rumen microbial communities from tropical cattle in Woodstock, Queensland, Australia - Gonzalo_04 (v2) (version 2) | ecosystem: Host-associated > Mammals > Digestive system >...
TATTTACAAAGTTAAATAAGTTTTATATAATAAGCATATAAAGTAAGGAGGAAAAGAAATGAAGTTTATTGGAAAGTGGTATGAAGTAATATTTTTTTACTTATCTATAATATTTATGATTATAATTTTATAAAAGGAGTGATTAAGTTGAAAAGTTATATGTCATTAAAAGATATTATTAAACAACAAGAAGATATTTCAAGAAACAAAATAAAATGTAAGTGTGGACATAGCATATTATTAGGAAACCAAAAAAGAAGAATATGTAATTGGTGTGGCAAATGGGTTTATAAAGATAAAAGAACAGAATTTGAATATAAATTAAAGGAGAGTATAATAAATGATAAATAAATGGTATTCAATAGAAAAAACAACAGAAGGATATACAGTTTATCTAAATAAAGAACAAGTATTTAAAGAACATGGTGGATATGGTTCATCAAAAATATATACTGGTAGTAGTAAAAAAGAATGTGAAGATTATTGTAAACAAAATAATATAAAATTAAAAGGAGAAAAAAATGGAAGAAAATTTAAAATCTTTATATAAAAAAATGAATAATATATTAGCTTATGGAAATGATGGTAGAGAACATAATATAATAGTAAGTCAAGCAGAAGTAAAAGTATTAAAAGAAAGAATAGTTAAACTTGTAAAACAATTAGAAACAACAGAAGAAGTAGCAATAGAATGGCAAAGAAAATATGAAAAAGTAACTGGAACGCAAAAAGAAGAAGAAATAGACTGCTTATTTAATTTAGGAGAAGAATATGAAGAAGAAAGATTTAATTAAAATAAATATATTAATTTTAATAATAATATTAAGTATAATATGGATAATTGGAATAACAGCCAATAATGATGGAGTAGTAAATAGATTAAATCAATGTTTAAAGGAAAATGATTTAGATTTTTGTAATGAAATAGTAAGATAAGTGATTTGCCAAAACATAAATTTAATGATATACTTTAATTGCTAAAAAAATAAGGAGAGATAATTTATGGAATTAACAATAGCATTAGCAATAAGTATATTATCAGCAGTTATGACTGTATCTAATTTTGTATTAAATAGGAGAGATAAAGCAATTAAAGACACAAAAGAAAATGATGAAGAAAGTTCTAATCAAAAACTTATAGATTATCGTCTTGAACAAGTAGAAAAAAAACTTGATAAGGTACTTGACATATTAGATAGCTATGATAAAGAAATAGACAACAGAGTTAATAAAGCTATGGAACAACATTTAAAGATATATCACAGGGAGAAATAACATGGGTTTAAAAGAAGATGTTATAGAAATGAAAAAACAAATAGAAGAAACTAAAGGGCAATCATTAGCTATGGAATTAATAAGAGACAATAAAAAAACAAATGCAAGAATATGTAAGTCTTTTACAATAGTTATTTTAGCATTAATAATGATTATAGCTGTTGAAACTTGCTATCTTATATATATTTTAAATGATATAGGATATGAAGAAACAACTACTGAAGAACATATAAATATGGAAGCAGAAGGCAATAACAATTATATAGGTGGTGATAATAGTGGCGAAATTACGAATAACTAAAAAAACAACTACAAAAAAGAAATATCGTAAATCTAAAAAGAAGAAATAATATGTTAAAAATAGATTTTACAAACAATGAATTAAATGATATAAAATCTAAAATACATTTTACAGAAAGACAATTAAGAATAATACAATATAGACAAGATGAATGGTCTTTAATTAAAATGGCAGAAAAAGAATGTTGCGATGTTTCAACAATAAGTAGAGAAATAGATAAAATAAAAAAGAAAATTATGAGAGTAATATAAGAAAAATATAAGAAGAACTAGAAAAAAATAGTTTCTTTTTTTATGTAATAATTTATTTGAAAGGAGGAAATATAGATGAAAAATTCCAAGAAAGGCAGTGAGCCAATTGGTAGTGAAAAAAACATATTCTATATTTCCTTCTTTTATTTATTTAAAGGAGATGAAATAAATGTATAACAATCCCTATATGAACCAGTATAATACACAAGCAAATATAGACAGATTAAATGAACAAATAAATAATTTAGAAAGAATGAAAGCACAAATGCAGCAACCACAACCTCAACCAACTAATTTAACACAAAATTTTCAATTAGCACCTACAAGTAGAGATATTATAAGATATGCAACATCACTTGAAGAAGTACAAAGAGATATGGTTATTGGCGACACACCATATTTTAGCAAAGATATGAGTGTTGTATGGATTAAAAATATTAAAGGCGATATTAAGACTTATGAGTTGAATGAATTAGTGCCAAAAGACGCAAAAGATTTACAAATAGAATATTTACAATCACAAATTGAAGAATTGAAAGGAATGATAAAAAATGATGCAAATGTTACAAATGATGATGCAAAACAAGATACAACAAATACCGCAAAATATGATGAACCAATTGGAGAAACAACTAAAAAGGCAGAACCCACAAGCATTTCAAAAATATCAGGAAGCAAGAAAAAATAATAATCCACAAGATTTATTAAATGAAACAGTAAATAATTTTACACCACAACAAAAGCAACAATGGCAACAAATGATGTCTATGTTTAACCAACCTAATAAATGATAAAAGAGATATGTTAATCTTTAACATATCTCCAATAACATTTTTTATATGACAAATCTTTAAATCTACAACATTCAAATATAATTCTTCTGTTTATATTATTTATTTCACTTGCTTCTTTTATAGAATTATACGTACATAACAAATTCATATCAATATCATATTTACTAACTTTTCTTTTAAATGCACTTTTACTCATTTTATTTCTAGTATTTCCATAATTAACATTATATTTTTGAGTACACCACTCTAAATTATTTGCTCTATTATTTTCTTTATTTTCATCTTTATGATTTACAATAGGTAAATCATCAGGATTAGGAATAAAGGCTTGTGCTACAAGTCTATGGACTTGATATAATTTTGATTTACCGTTTTTTGAAAGCCTAATTATAAAGTAATTTTTACCACCGTCTTTATAAGGTTTTAAAATTCTTTCTTTTTCAAAATCAAGACGACCATTTGTAAATCTTAATCGTTTAACTCTACCTAAATTACTAATTTGATATAATCCCTCATATTCAATAATATCTTTCCAAATTTCTTCCATATTAACCTCCAATAAAAATAGGCTTATATGAATACCGAAGTTATTTATTGTCGAGATAAGTCGCTTCGATACTCATATAAACCTATTGATAGAAAATGACTTATTCGACATATTAATTATACCATAATATGAAGAAAAAGTAAAATTATAGGTTTAAATATTAGGAAAGGAGGAAAGGAAATGAATGGAAACTCAGGAATTGTTCCTACAGTAGATTTAGCTACTAACAACAATGCTTATCCAGTATATCCTATGATGGGTGGTTATGGATATGGTAATGGTGGTCTTGGCTATGGTGGAGACTGGATTTGGATAATTTTATTATTTGCTCTATTTGGAGGTTGGGGAAATAATGGTAATGGTGGTTTTTTCAATGGTGGTTTTGACAATGGTTATGCTTGGCTATCTAATGGTCAAAAAGAAATTATGCAAAACACTAACAACGGATTTGACACATTACATTTATCTAATCAATTAGATACAGTAAATAGTGGTATTTATTCACTATCTAATCAATTGTGTAACTGTTGTGCAGATATGAACCAAACAGTAAGCAATGGCTTCTATAATGCAGAAATAAGTGCAAATAATAGACAAATGGCTAATATGAACACTGCATTTAATCTACAAAGTCAACTAGCACAATGCTGCTGCGATAATAAACTTGCTACACAAGATTTAAAAGCAACTGTTATTAGTGAAAATTGTTCTGATAGAGAAGTATTAAGACAAATTGGTCAAGATATTCTTGTAAATCAAACTGCTAATACTCAAAAGATAATTGATGAAATCTTTAGAGATAGATTAGATGAAAAAGATAGTAAGATTGCAGAATTAAATAGAGAAATACTAATGAAAGACTTAAATGCAAGTCAATTAGCACAAACTCAATCAATAGTGTCAAATATCTATCAAGAATTAAAAAATTGCCCTATTGATACAGTGCCTGTCTACGGAAATTCAAGAATATTCAGTTGTAATAATGGATATGGATGTGGATGCGCAGGGACAACAAGTCAATTTATTTAATAGCATAGAGTAGAATACTACAACTCGATTACGAGAACTTGCTAAAACACCTTCCTGACATCGGGAAAGTGATAGAGGATAGGCAAGTCTTATCCTCTTTTATTTTATTTTGAAAGGAGAAATATATATGATAGAAACAATTATAAATAACCCTGAGGTTTTAACAAGTAATGCAAGCCCAGTAGTTTTTGATGAAACTGATATAAGAACTAGGTGTGCTACTTGCAGTGGTTGGTTAGATTATTCAAATGGTAATCCTAACTTTAAAATATTTGGAAATGGATATACAGGATATTATGATGTAGAATTTAGTGCTTCTGTAAGTACAGCAACTGCTGGTGTAGTAGCAATAGGACTTTATCAAGATGGGGTATTAATACCTGATACATTAAGAGCTGTAACTATTGATGCCGCTGATGACTATGAAACAATTTCCTTTGATAAGAAATTAAGAGTGTGTCCTAGAGGTACTACTAATATTAGTGTAAGAAGTGTATCAAGTGTTCCAACACCAACAGACCCAACTACACCAATTTCAACAACTCAAGCAATTATAACTAATGCTACATTTAGTATAAAAAGAATTTAATGAATAGCAAATTAGATATAACAAGTTTGTTTTTACAAGCATTAAGTTTACAAATATTATTTCAAGATTATAACAATAAAGATTTAATGCAAGAATTGCAAACACAAGATGAAAAGTATTTAAAACAAATACTTAAAAATCAAGAAGAAATATTAAAAATCCTTAAAGAAAGGAGTGAAAAATAATGGAAGATAGGGTCATAGAAAAAGTTAATGAAAAAATCAAAAATATACTTAATGAAGATATAAATACCAACAATTTAGACCATTTATATAAATTAAGTAAAATAAAACACATGGCAAAGGAGGATAAAGAAATGTATAGAGATTATGGAAATTATGGTGCAAGACGTCCTGGATATGATAGCTATGGAAGATACTATGGAGAATATGGAAACTATGGCGAAGGCTCTTATGGCAGACGTGGTTATGATATGAAATATCGTGGTGATGAACACATGGATAGAATGTCTGGAGAATATCATAGATATATGGAAAATCGTGAAAGATATGGTACTAATCCTGAAACTGATAGAGCATTTGAATATATGGTAAAGTCATTAGAAGATTTTGTTAAATATCTACACGAAGAAGCAGAAACACCACAACAACACCAAATGCTTAATGAAACTTTACAAAGAAGCATGAGATAATGTATAAGTATTATAATAATAATCCACATAATAGAAACATTGATGATTGCACTTTAAGAGCAATTAGTTTATTAACTAATAGAGGTTGGGATGAAGTTTATAATGAATTAAGTTATTTGGCAAATAAAGAAAGTTTAATGATGGATAGTGTGTTATTTATAGAAGATTATTTGGATGATAGATATAATAGAGAATGCCATTATTCTAAAACTATTGGAGAATTTGCAAAGGAATATCCTTATGGTAAATATGCTGTAACTACCAACGGACATATAACTGCAATTATTGATGGAATTATTTATGATACATTTGACCCAAGTGATAGAATTATGAGATGTGCTTGGAAAATTAAATAAGAGTGCTATATGCACTCTAATATGCACCATTGGACAAGAAGCAAAGTCGATTTGACTGCAAATCAAATAGACACCTGTGCAATTCAGGTATGGTGCTCCATATTTGTTGACAATTTATTTTAATGTTGTATAATTAAATTATATTTAATTGTGGGTTTTTAGTGCATATAAGTGTTTTCCCACGAGTGAGAGATAATAAATAATTATGCTAATGTTATTATAGGCAACTCATAAAAAAATACTTGAAAGGACATAATTTGTCCTTTTTTATTTGCTATGATATAATCTTATTAGGTGATAAAATGATACCAAAGATTATTCATTATGTTTGGCTAGGTCGTGGGGGAAAAAATGAACTTATAAAAAAATGCATGAGTTCATGGCAAAAACTTGGTTATGAAGTTAAAGAATGGAATGAGTATAACTTTGATATAAATTATAATAAGTTTACTAAACAAAGTTATGATTTAAGAAAATATGCTTTTACAAGTGATGTTATAAGGTTGTATGCACTTTATACTGAAGGCGGTATATATTTAGATACCGATGTTGAAGTATTTAAAAATCTTGATGAGTTTTTAAATGAACCGGCATTTACTGGTTTTGAATGTGATAATTTCCCTGTATGTGCAACTATGGGTGCAGAGAAAGGAAATCCACTTATAAAAAAAATGCTAGATTATTATGATAATAGAGATTTCGAAGAAATAACAAACACTAGAATAATGTCTGATATATTAGGCGAATACGGAATAGATAGGCATAAGAACGAAATACAAAAGACAAAAGATATTACCATTTATCCAAAAGAATATTTTAATAGTGAGGAGGGTTACACGATACATAGAATGAATGGTTCGTGGTTAAAAAAATGAAGAAACTAACAATATTTATACCTGTTTTTAATCAGGAAGAATTAGTTACAAGAGCATTAGATAGTATTCCTAAAAGAGATGATATTGAAATACTTATAATTGACGATTGTAGCACGGATAACACAAATGTTAATTGCCAAAAATGGATAGAACAACACCAAGATATAGATGTAAGAATAATAAAACATGAAGTAAATAAAGGACTTGGTGTTGCAAAAAATACTGCGTACGATAATGCTAAAGGCGAATATATAAATCAATTAGATAGTGATGATTATTTATATACAGAAGAATATAACAAAGTAATAGATATGTTAGACGGGACTGATATTGTATATTCTAATTTAGTAAAAAATGATGGTAGTGTATTTGTATTAACTGCTGAAAGCCAAAGAGGGCTATGCTCGGGATGCGCTAGATTTATTAGAAAAGAATTTTTAGGAGATACTAGATGTAGGGAGATAAGAGCAGCTGAGGACTGGTATTTAAACGAAGAATTGCAAGCAAAACCACATACAGAAAAATTTACAAACATAAATACATACCATTATAATTTCCCACGAGAGGGTAGTTTATACGACCAATTAGTAAAAGGGGAGATACAAATATGAAAAACTGTTTTTATTTTTTAAAAATTAATTCTATCGGTGGCATTGAGAGTTTCTTTTATTACCTAGCTAAAAAATATAAAGACTGGGATATCACTATTTATTATAAAATAGGTGACGCCAAGCAAATTAAAAGATTAAAAAAATATGTTAGAGTAAAAAAATATAATGATGGTGATAAAATAGTATGTGACAGAATGTTCTTTAATTTTAATCTTGAAATAATAGACAATGTTGAGGCAAAGGAATATATACAAATAGCACATGGTGATTATAAAGCGATGGGCATTAAACCAAATTTACACCCTAAAATAACAAAATATTTAGGTGTTAGCCAATTGGTGTGCGATACTTATAAAGAAGTTACAGGTCATAATACAGAACTTGTATATAATCCTATTGAGGTAGAAAAACCTAAAAAAGTATTAAATCTAATAAGCGCTACACGTCTTACAAGAGAAAAAGGCAAGAATAGAATGATTAAACTTATGCAATTGTTAGACGAAGCAAAAATACCTTATATTTGGACTATATTTACAGATGATGTAAATGCAATAGACCACCCTAATGTAGCATATATGAAACCTAGGCTTGATATAATAGATTATATTGCAAATGCTGATTATCTAGTGCAGTTGAGTGATAACGAGGGTTATTGTTATAGTGTGGTTGAAAGTTTGTGTGTTGGAACACCAGTTATAGTTACAGAGTGTCCTGTATTTAAAGAACTTGGTGTTGTAAACGGTAAGAATGGTTGGGTATGTGGATTTGATATGGCAAATATAGATGTAAATAAGATATATAAAGGCTTATCAAAATTTGAATATAAACCCAAGGAAAGCAATTGGGATAAGTTTTTACTAAATGGCAAGTCAACATATAATCCAAGTGAAGAACCAAAATATAAAGTTGAATCACTTGTAAATTTCTCTTTAGGTGCTTTTGATGAACTAGAAGATTTAAAAAGATTTAATATAAGTAATAACGCTAATAACTGGTTATATAAAGGCGATACTTTTATTTGTGATAAAGACATGTATAATTACTTAAATGGTGATAATAAAGAAAAAGCAAAGGTTATTAAATTAATTGAAGAAATAAAAAAATAGTGTAATTTTGCACTTTTTTTATTTTGTGATATAATTTATATAAGAGTTCGAGGAAGAACTCGAATATTAAATCTTTATGGTGGAGTTGACCACTGAAAAAAATCTAGAGGAGGAAATATTTATGAAAGATTTTTTAGAATCATTAGAGATAGGAGAAAGTAAAGTTAAATTATCAAGTGAAGATATTAAAAACATTATGAAAAAACATGGTGAATTTCTTAATAACGAAACTAAAAAAGTTGAAGATAATTACAAACAACAATTAGAAGATAATAAGACTACTATTAGTGAACTTAAGGCACAAATAGAAAAATCACCAAAGTCTGATGAATTAGAAAGTCTTAAATCGAAAATAGCAGAATATGAGCAAAAAGAAGCTGATAGAGATGCTAGACAAAAAGCCGAAGAAGAAGATAATATTTTAACTAATAATATCAATTCTGTTTTAGGAGATAAAAAGTTTGTTAATGATTTTACTAAAAACGCAATTATTAATGAAGTTAAAAATGCTCTAAAAGACAAGGCAAATATGGGTAAATCTGCAAAAGATTTATTCGAAGAAATAACAAATGGAAAAGATGGAATTTTTGCTAATCCTAATCCACAAGTAGATATGCCTGGAATTGATGAAAATGTAGACAATGCAGTTTCAAAAGACCAATTTGATAAAATGGGATATAAAGAAAGAGTAGCATTAAAAGAAACTAATCCTGAGTTATTTAATAAATATAATAATATGTAAAGAAGGAAGGATGATTATTTATGGCAGTCACATATTTAACAAATTTAGTTGACCCAGAAGTTATGGCACCAATGATTAGTGCTAAACTTGAAAAAGCGATTGTGGCAACACCATTCGCAAAAATTGATACTACATTAGAAGGACAACCTGGTAGTACAATTACAATCCCTAAATACAAATATATTGGGGATGCTGAAGTAGTAGCAGAAGGAGTAGAACAAGGAGATGCAACTTTAACTACTCAAACAGCAGAATATCAAGTAAAGAAAATTGTTAAGGATGTTACTTTAACAGATGAAGCAATTTTAAGTGGATATGGAAATCCAGTAGGAGAAGCTAACAACCAATTAGCTAAATCAATTGCAAGTACAGTTGATAATGAAGTTATGGATGCTTTAAAAGGCGCACAAGTTGTTAAAACATTTGGCAATGACATTTCTTATAATAATGTTGTTGATAGTATTGATTTATTCTTAGAAGAAGAAAATGTACCAAAAGTTATGTTTGTACACCCACATCAAGTATCTACATTAAGAAAAGATAGTAATTTCATTAGTGCAGATAAATATAATCAAGATGTTATTATGAAGGGTGAAATTGGTATGATTGCTAATACAAGAGTTGTACCATCAAGAAAAGCAGTAAATACTGAAGGTACTTATTATGTAAACCCAATTGTTGAATTAAAAGCAGAAAGTCAAACTGGTGATGATGAACTTGCAGCAGTTACTATCTTCTTAAAACGTGGTGTAAACGTTGAAACAGATAGAATTGTTAAAGGTAAAAAAACATTAATTTCTGCTGATGAACATTTTGTTGCAGCACTTACTGATGAAAGCAAAGTTGTTGTTGCAAAATTCCCAGTTACTGGAACACCAAGTTTATAATAAATAATTAGAGGAGGGCGTTTATGGAATTTAGTGAACAATACCTAACTTATGGAGAATATAAGGCACTAGGTGGCACTTTAGACCTAACGCCTTTTAATCTATTAGAATTTGAAGCAAGACGACAAATTGATATAAGAACCCAAAACAGACTTAAAGGCAACGATAATTTGCCGCAAGAAGTTAAATTATGTATGTATAATCTAATAAATTGTATAAACAGTTATTATAATTCTTCTAATGTTGCAAGTGCAAACAATGTAAAAAGCGAAAATATTGATGGATATTCAGTACAATATATAAGTGCTAGTGACATAAAAGAAGTAGTAATTTCAAAAAACTCTGAATTTGAAAATATTATAAGAACTTATTTGCTAGGTGTTATCTTTAATGGAAAACACTTAATGTATGTAGGTGTTGAATGATAACAAATTCAAGTCTAACTGTTTATCACAAAGGTTTTGATGATACAACAAAATTAGAAACTTGGACTCGATATAATTATAATAAAGTTTGGTTTTTTGGCGGTAAAGGTGCTGGAATAAATGCAGGATATAGCGACGCTAATGATGTACAAATTAGAATCCCTTATAATTTAAACGAAGGATTAAATATAAATAATTTTGCAATTGGTGATATCCTTGTTGAGGGTATTTTAACAACTAATATAAATACACAACAAGATTTAAGTAATTATTTAGTTTACAACATAAAAAGCATTAATAATAATAATTTTGGTATAAATAAGCATATACATTTAGGAGGCAAATAGAATGCCTGTTAAAATGCAACCAACAAGTGTAATAAAAGCAAATTTAGGTATTGAACCTAATGGTAAAGTACAAAAATTTTTTACAAGTGAATGTGCAAAAGCAATGGATAAATATGTTCCTAAAAATGGGGGAATTTTAAGAAAATATAAAATTGAAGAAAATTATATTGTATATAGTCAACTTTATGCAAGATATCAATATTATGGTATTAGAGAAGATGGAACACATAAAGTTAAAAATTATACAACACCCGGAACTGGGCCTTATTGGGATAGACGAATGGTTAGCGTAGATTTACCTAATATAATTGCTAGAGTACAAAATAAATTTGGAGGCAAATAATGGAATATAACGAAACCAGAATTGACAAATTGCGTACTTATTTGTTTGAAATTGTAAATATTATTACAACAGACACAAAGTATCAAATTAATGCTGATTTTTTAGGAGATGTTGGTAATTATTCATTGGATAAAATACCAACAGCCAGCGTGTTACAAAAATGGATAACAGGGAATGAACTACATAGAGATGTATATTCATTTAGAAGTCGTAAATTTTATAGCCAAGATGCAATAAATAATTTATCAAATATAGGGTTTTTTGAAAAATTTGAAGAAATAATCAAATCTAATAATAAAAGAGGCGTTTTGCCAAACATAGAAGGTATACAAAGTATTGAATGTTTAAATTGTGGGACATTAAATAGTATAGATGGTACACAAGCAACATTTGATATACAACTACAAATAACATATAGAGATAATGAAAGAGAGGTAACAAGTCTATGAAAAAAATAATTGCTAAAATTGATTTTAGTGCCAATGGTGCAAATTATATTAAAGGCGAAGAAATCAATATAAAAGACATAAATGCAATTAAAAAACTTAACGAAAAAGGATATATTGAACCTCTTGAATATAAAGATTTAGTTTTAATTGAAAGAGAACTTAAAAGCAAGGAGGAAAAATAATGAATTTTGATACAAGTAATATGACAAAAATTCTTGAAAGTCAATTTGTACGTTTTTTAGATACTACACCAACAGCATTATCACCAACTTGGGTATTAGTTGGAGCAGTAGAAGAAGGAAACGCACAACTTGAATACAATCCAAATATTGATAGAATTAAATATATTGTAGATAAATCAGCAAGAAGTAATCATACATCAAACGATAAACAAATGAGCGTGCCATTACAAGCATATAAAGGTGATGATTGTTTTGAATTTGTTAATGCAGGTAGAGATAAATTAAATTATAAAACACATTTACTTGAAGTTGACTTATGGGATGAAAACAACGGAAATTATACAGCTAAAATGAGTGATGCAACTATTACAATTAATTCATATAATGGTAATTTAATTGAATTTAATGTTTATGTAGATGGTGACCCAACAGATGGAAATGTTACTATTGCAGACCAAACACCAACATTTGTACCAGCAACAAGTTTATAATAAAAAAACTTTAAGGGCGAGGCGATTATTCGCCAACCCCTTTTTTAATATTTAAAAAGAGAGGAGATAATATTATGACAGACAATAATATTATAAAATTAAACAAAGATAATATATTAAGATTAAAAATACAAACAAGTGATGGAAAAGATACGGGAGAAGTTTTAGAATTTGACCTTGAAGATATTGAACTTCCTTTAAAATATCAAGAACTTGCAGAAAAAGATAAAAAAAATCGTGATAATTTAAGAAATCAGTTTTTAATTATTGAAAAAAGAGAAGATGTAAAAGGCAAAAAATTATTAAGTAAAAATGAAGAAGATAAAATAAGAGCATTAAACGAATTTTTTAATAAAGAAAAAGAAATATATAATATTTTTCTTGGAGAAAAAGGTGTTGAAAAATTACTTAATGGTCGTAAATTAGGTTGGACTTCATTGCAAGAAATAGACGAAATAATTGAAAAACAAATCTCACCATATCTTAATGTTAGCATGGAAAACATAACAAATAAAATTAAATCTAAATATGGAAAAAAAGATGAAGAAATTGAAGTGTTAAATTAATGGATTACACTAAAAAAATTAAAATAGGAGATAAGATATACACAGCGAAAACTGACTTTAAAACTGCTTTAAAGTGCAATGAAATAGCAGAAGATGAAACAATAGGCGATTTTGAACGTGTTTTAGGCATATTATACACACTTTTTGGTGAAGATGGTATAAATATACCAGAACATTATGAAAAGTTGCTTAAATGGGCTAAAAATTATCTTTCTTGTGGCAATGAAGAACCTGCAAAAGGAGAAGCTGATATGTCGTGGCAACAAGATATGCCACTTATTGAAGCAAGTTTTATGTATGATTATAAAATAGATTTAACGAAAGAAAATATGAGTTGGGAAAAATTTTATAGCCTTGTTAATGGATTATCAAATAGTGAATTTGGAAATTGTTGTGTATTGAATCGTGTTAGAAATTTAAGAAATTTTGACATTTCAACAATTAAAGATGCTAAAGAACGTCAAAAAATACTTGAAGCAAAAAAAATGGTTGCACTTAAAAAACATAAAAAGCAAATAACTGAACAACAAATAAATAGTGCAAAAAGATTTTATGAGGCTTTAGGTTATAGGAAGGAGTAATGTTATGGATGGTACAGTTACAATTGGAGTAGAATTAGAAACAAAAAGTTTTGAGCAAGAAATTAAAAAAACAGAAAATTATCTTAATCGTCTTATTAATTCTTATGAAAAAGCATCAAAAGCAAGTGGCAATTTCAAACCAAATGAAGAAGCTATGCACAATTTAAGAGTAGAAATTGAAAAAACTAATAATAAATTAATAGATTTAAGAAAAAGACAAGAAAAAACAATTGAAAGTGGAAGTCTTGGCCTAAACAAAGTATTAAAGAAAATAACTAAATGGGGATTAGCAATTTTTGGTGTTCGCTCTGCATATATGGCTATTAGACAAGCAATGAATATAATAACAAGTAATGATGAACAATTAAAAGCAGATATAGATTATATGAAAACAGCTATTGCATACTCTTTAGAACCGCTTGTTAGGCAAATAGTGGAATGGGCAAAAACACTTTTACAATATATAGGATATATTATAAAAGCATGGACTGGATATAATATATTTGAAAATGCCAATAAAAGTTTAAAAAAAGCAAATAAAAATGCTAAAGAATTGAAAAAAACTCTTGCAAGTTTTGATGAAATAAATATTTTGGGTGATAAAGGAAACGGAACAAGCACATTAATGCCTAGTTTTGATTTATCTAATATAGAAAATATAGATGCACCGAAATGGTTAAAATGGATAGCAGAAAATAAAGATGTCATATTAAAAATTGGAGAAGTTTTACTAGTTGCATTTGGAATATCAAATATTAGAAAAGTATTAAGTAATATAGCATTGTTATTTGGAAGTAGTGGTGGAATGGGTTTAATTGGTTTAAGTGAAATATTAGCAATAATAGGAACTGCTTATTTAGTTACTATTGCAATAAAAGGTGTTAAAGAAGTAATAGATAAAGCTAATGAAGTAAAAGATAGTATGAATAATTTATATGAAGTTATGGATAGTACAAGAAAAAAATCAAAAGAATTAGTTGATACTGTTGTTAGCAATTATGACAATTTAACAGATAATCAAAAAAAACAATTTTTAATTTATTTAAACGACCAAATACAAATAGCTAGAAATCAAATAGAACTTTTAAGTGAACAAAAGAAAAAACTTTGGTGGTCATCATCGCAACAAAAGGAAATTGAAAATCAAATAGATGCTTATAAGAGAAAAATACAAGAATTAACTAAAACAAAATACGAAATACAAATAAAAACAGGTATTGATGTTTCTCCACTAGCAAAATTTTTAAATTCGGTTGTTAGTGCTGGAAAAAATAAAACAAGTTCAACTACGTATATTACGTTGCTTGGAAAAAAATTCACATTAACAGGTATACCCTTTGCAAAAGGCGGAGTTGTAGTACCAAAATTAGCTCGTGGTGCAATAGCAAATAATCCAGGACGTGGAGTACCAACATTTGATGGTGGAGCAATTTGGGCTGAAAGAGGAGCAGAAGCATATTTACCTTTAACAGATAGCCAACAAATGGATTTACTGGGTTCTTCAATAGCAAAACACATGGTTGTAAATTTAACAAATATAAATCAATTAAATGGCAGAGTAATAAGCAGAGAATTAAATAAAATAAATGCTGAAAATGATTTTGCATATAATCAATAGGAGGAAATTATGTTTATTGATAAAGATAGTATACAAGTAAAAATAGGTAGTAATGCTTATATATCATTAGGACAATATTTGGTAGAAGCAAAATACGGATATTATAAATTATTTAGTAGTGATACAGGAAGGTCACTTTCCGGTTCTATGACTGGCACATTAGTAGGCATATTTCCTAAAATAACATTGCAATTTAGACCATTAACTAAAAACGAATTGGAAATAATAATACCATTATTAGATGCTGCAAATCAAACAATAAAATATTATGACCCAAACAAAAAAACAAATACTGAAATAACTACATATACTGGAGATTATGAAATAATAAACAAAAATGTAATATCAGGAAATACAAAAAATGAAGGATTTAGTTGTTCATTTATAGCAACCAAAAAGAGGTCTTAATATGAAAACACATACAAGTGGATTTAAAGATAACATAAAATCATTTGGTAGAGAACTTGACAGTAAAATTACTTATACAATAAGTGGAATAACAACAGAGTTGGGGAGTGATGACCTTAACTCTGTTACACCACATTATCAAGGAAATATATTAAAGTCAGTAATGAAACAATTAGATATAGACAGCAACATAGATATACCCTTAAAAACTGTTTTAAACTATCAATTTGGCGTGAAAGTTGGCAATTCGTATGAATATATTGATTTTGGCAATTACATCGTATATAGTAGCGAAAAACAGGAAGATACTAATAGTTATAAAATAATATGTTATGACAAAATGTTATATGCTATGACTGATTATGTAGATATGAATATAACATATCCAATAACAGTTAGAAATTATATAAACACAATATGTACTCAATTAGGATTAACATTTGCTAATTCAAGTGATACTTTTGCAAATTATAATCGGCAAATACAAAGTGAAGTATATTTAGATAGTAGTAAAAAATCATTAGGTTACACTTTTAGAGATGTATTAGATGAACTGGCACAAGTAACAGCAAGTACAATTTGCATTAATGATAATGATGAATTAGAAATAAGATATATAACAAATACAAATGATACAATAGACGAAGATTTTTTAAAAAATGTCAATGTTGCTTTTGGTGAACAATATGGTGCAGTAAATGTTATTGTATTAAGTCGTAGTGATAATAGTGATAATGTTTATTATCCAAGTACATTGCCAGCAAATCCAATAGAAATAAAAATAAGTGATAATCAGATAATGAATGGTAACGATAGAAGCGATTATCTTCCAGACATTTATGCAAAATTAAATGGGTTACAATTTTATCTAAATGATTATTCAAGCACAGGCATTTGTTATTATGATTTATGCGACAGATATAATGTTTCAATAGGTGGCAATACATATTCTTGTATTATGCTAAATGATGAAATAAACATAACACAGGGATTAGAAGAAATAATACATACTGAAAGGCCAGAAGAAAGTGTAACAGATTATACAAAATCAAGTACAACTGATAAATTAGAAAAGCAAACAAGACAAGCATATATTTTAGCTAATAAAGCAGAAGGCACAGTTGATGCAATAGTAACTGCAATAGGTTCTAATGGTGTTGTAAATGCAGCAAGTGTTAAATTAGCAATAAATAATGATACAAGTAGTGTAAAAATTGATGCAGATGAAATAAATTTAACTGGATATGTAACTGCGACAGATTTAAGTGGTAGTGGAACAACTGTTATAAATGGTACAAATATAAGTACAGGAATAATAACTTTAACAGGAACAGATAGTAGTGGGCAACAATTACTTATAATAAATCCAAATGGATATAATACTGCAAAACATTATAGTACATATTCTATATATAGAGATACAAGTGGAAGTGGTTCATTTTGTACTATTGGTTCAAACCAAATATTAATGACTGGTACTGGCCAAACGACAGTTACACCAGGTTCTATTTCAACTAATAATTTTACAGCAACAGGTACAAATAATATTAATGGTTATCAAAAAGAGGTAAGCACAGGCTCATATTCATATAGTTTAACAACAGAAAGTAGTGTATCTCCAAATGATTGGTATAGTATTGGAGCAACTACTACAGGAACAATACCAGCAGGAAGATATATGATAATATTTGCTGCAGCAGTAAGTGCAAGTTCTAATGGTGTAGCAACTTTTAATCCAAGTATAGATGGCACAAGAACTTCTGCCGACACTAGATTTACTATACCAATAGCATCAGGGTTAAATACTTCGGTGCAAATGATAGTATATAAAGAATTTAGTTATAGCGATACTTATAGTGTTGGAATAGACCAATACTCAAATGTTACAACAACACCAATAAGTGGATATTGCACAGTTAAATTTATAAGAATTGATTAGGAGGATAAAATGGCATTAAAAAAAGATGTAGTACAAGATAATGGATTGGTTTTAGGTTATCATAGAATAGCAGATATAATAAATATTGTAAATGGCAAAACATTATTAGAAATATATTCATATTTGAATAGAGAAGAAAGAGAAAAAGAGCTTAATGCAAATCAAGACAACAACATAATTGCAAATGTATATATTTCAAAAAGTATTGAAAAATTAGATTATGATGATACATTAACTATTTATCAAGCATACAATTATTTAAAAACATTAGATAAATATAAAGATGCAGAAGATATATAAGAAAGGAGGTTACTATGAGCAATAAAACATACGATATATTAGTTTATATCACACAAATAGCACTGCCAGCATTGTTAACTTTTTATGGAGTTGTAGGAGCAACACTACATATTCCTTATGTACAAGAAACTCTAACAATAGGTGCAGCATTTGATACTTTATTAGGTACTTTACTTAAAATATCTAATAATAATTATAAAAAAAATATAGCGAGTAAAGGAAAAAGAAAATGATAAAAAACGAATTATATTATATTAAAAAGCCTAAAGGATATAATCCATGTATTTTAGGAAATCCAAAACATCGTGACCCAGTATTAAATGTTCTTCCCAATTGCTCTGCTTGGGCAACTGGTCGTTTTAATGAACTTGGCAACTATGGAGAATGTAAATATCTAGGTAATGCAAATGCAGAAGATTTTATCAAGTTTGTTAAAACACAAAAACTTGAATTAAGCGATGTACCTCAAAAAGGCTCATGTATGGTATGGGAAGGCAAAGGAGAACTTGCTGGACACGTTGCTATTGTTGAAGAAGTAGCGAAGATGAGTGAAGTAGCAATAAGTGAGAGTGGTTGGAATTATACTGTACCATATAAAACAACAACTTTGAAAAAAGGAACAAATGGAAATTGGGGATTGGGTAGCAAATTTGTATTTAAAGGATTTATTTACAATCCAGCATTTCCTATTTTAGTAATACTTCCTGCTCGTGGCTATTTTAAAAAAGGCGATAGAGGAGAAGATATAAAAAAAATCAACGAATGGTTATATAAAAAATATGGCAATAAAAAAACTTTAGGAATGATATTTGGAGATAATACTATGAAAGATGTCAAAAAA
>Ga0310690_10004932_pt1 | contig 18505 bp, 11 predicted proteins | sample AusTroGonzalo_MG_2_FD_207661 | JGI IMG/M metagenome (GOLD analysis project Ga0310690, IMG submission 207661) | Bovine rumen microbial communities from tropical cattle in Woodstock, Queensland, Australia - Gonzalo_04 (v2) (version 2) | ecosystem: Host-associated > Mammals > Digestive system >...
CACGACCTCGTTCAGGCACTGGTCGATGGTCTTCACGGCGGTCTGGATGGCGGTATAGACGCCCGTGTGACCCACCATGTCGGCGTTGGCGAAGTTCACCACAATCCAGTCGTAGCGGTCGGTCTTGAGCGCCTCGACCAGCTTGTCCTTCACCTCGAAGGCGCTCATCTCGGGCTTTTGGTCATAAGTGGCCACCTGGGGCGAGGCGACCAGGATGCGGTCCTCGCCCACGAACGGCTCTTCGCGCCCGCCGTTGATGAACGAGGTGACGTGCGCGTATTTCTCCGTCTCGGCGATGTGCAGCTGCTTCAGCCCCATGCTGGCGATGTATTCGCCGAGGGTGTTCTCCAGATTGTCCTTGGGGAAGAGAATGTGTACGCCCGTGAACGAGTCGTCGTAGGGCGTCATGCAGTAGTACTGCAGGTTTGCGATGGTCGTCATGCCCAGCTCCGGCATGTCCTGCTGCGTAAGCACCGTGGTCAGCTCCTTGGCGCGGTCGCTGCGGAAGTTGAAGAAGATGACCACGTCGCCCTCCTTGATGCGGCCGTCGATGTTGCCGTTGACCAGCGGCTCCATGAACTCGTCGGTGTTCTTGTGCTCCTCGGTGTGGCTGTCGTAGCACGACTGCACGCCCGCCACCATGTCGTCCACCTCGCGCCCCTTGCCGTTCACGATGAGGTCGTAGGCCAGCTTGATGCGGTCCCAATGCTTGTCGCGGTCCATGGCGTAGTAGCGGCCGATGACCGACGCGATGCCGCCCGTGCCCGTCTCGTCCATGTGCCGCTGCACGTCAGCAATAAAACCCTTGCCCGAGTAGGGGTCGGTGTCTCGGCCGTCCATGAAGCAGTGTACGTAGCAGTTAAAGATGTTGTACTCCTTAGCTATGTCCAGGAGCTTCAGCAGGTGGTCCAGCGACGAGTGGACGCCGCCCGTGGACGTCAGGCCCATCAGGTGCAGGTTCTTGCCGCTGGCCTTGGCATAGCTGTACGCCGCCTTGATCTCCGGGTTCTCTAAGATGCTGTTGTCGGCACAGGCGCGGTTGATCTTCACCAGGTCCTGATAGACGATGCGCCCGGCGCCGATGTTCAGGTGACCCGTCTCCGAGTTGCCCATCTGTCCGTCGGGCAGCCCCACATAGCCGCCCGAGGCCTGCAGCTCCGCGTTGGGATAGTTCGCCTTCAGGTAGTCCATGTAGGGCGTGGCCGTCTGTGCTATCGCGTCATCCTGCCCCTTGTCGCCGATGCCCCAGCCGTCCAGGATAATCAGCAGCGCCTTCCTGGCCTTGCTGTCATCTGTCGTCCCGCCGTTGTCCTCGTTACTGCACGCCGTCAGCACCGTTGCGCCGCAGAAGACAATAGTGAGTACTAATTGTCTGAGGATGGCGGCCATCATCCAAGAGAAATATTTTTTCATTGTCTTGATTGCTTTAAGTTGTTATTATTGGTTTTATTCAAGTTATGTAGTCTAGGGTACAAAGATAAATAAAATGATGAAAAAAACAAAGCCTGAAAGCCCGTTACCTTCAGAAATTGTAAATTTTGAGACTCTTTTTTACGATTTTGAGAGTTGCACCCTAAAAAAGAGACAAAAACAAAAACTCAAAAGCGGTTCTTTGTGCGAATGAGACGTCCACTTTGTGTGAAAGAGATGCCTCCTTCGAGTGAAAGGAGGCAGCCCTTAGGGGGGTAAAGTCCTATCGGAACGAGTCGTGGAAGGCATCTCCATGAGTCGTGGAAGACATCTGAACAAATCCAAGGTCCTTGGTTTTGGCAGAATTTTTCTGTTTTTGCCAACATCCCACCCAGAATCTTCTAAAACACCGATAAACACTGGAAAGTTGCCTTTTCAACACTCCCCCCAACTCCCCACCCAGACCCCACCTAACACCCCACCCAACACTCCACCTTCTGTGTACTTTCCTTGTACAATTCGGGGGTGGGGTGTTGAGAAAAATAACGGAAAAAAGCCACCACGTCGCTCGTCAAAACGAAGAAGTAAGGAAGAGGGCACGAAAAGCCGTTCTTCGACCCTCGAAGATTACGGCTTCGATGCCTCTTCCTCTGTCGCTTCTCGGCCAAACAAGTAAACATGATGGCTCTCACCGCTCCATCGGTTCAGAAAAACTCAAATATATTTGGTTTTTCGTTCGGTTTGCATTACCTTTGCAGACAAAATTGGAAAAAGATGGAAGAAGAGCATGTAGTGTTGAGGACGGAAGGCCTCATCAAGCGATACGGAAAACGCACCGTTGTGAGCGATGTGAGCTTCGATGTGCGACAGGGAGAGATTGTAGGACTGCTGGGTCCTAATGGTGCCGGTAAGACCACCTCTTTCTATATGACCACAGGTCTGGTGCTGCCCAATGGCGGCCATATCTATCTGGGCGATCAGGAGGTGACGGACTACCCTGTTTATAAGCGGGCCCGCCTCGGCATTGGCTATCTGGCGCAGGAGGCAAGTGTGTTCCGTAAGATGAGCGTGGAGGATAATATCCTGTCGGTATTGGAGATGACGGGCAAGCCGCGTGAGTATCAGCTGGAGAAACTGGAGAGCTTGATTAAGGAGTTTCGTCTGCAGAAGGTGCGCAAGAACAAGGGCGACCAGCTGAGCGGTGGTGAGCGCCGTCGCTGCGAGATAGCCCGCTGTCTGGCCATCGAACCGAAGTTCATCATGCTCGACGAGCCGTTTGCTGGCGTGGACCCCATCGCTGTAGAGGATATCCAGTTTATTGTGTGGAAACTGAAGGATCGCAACATCGGCATCCTGATTACGGACCATAACGTGGAGGATACGCTCTGCATCACCGACCGCGCCTATCTGCTGTTCGAAGGTCGCATCCTGTTTCATGGCACGCCTGAGGAGCTGGCTGCCAACCAGATTGTGCGCAAGAACTACCTCACCGACTCGTTTGTGCTGCGCCAGAAAGACTTCCAGAAACTGGAGGAGGAACGCAATAGGGAGGCGGAAACCGCTGAAGGTTGAAGGCTGCATGAACACAGGACTGAAGGGCAAAGGCGAAAGAAGAGTAGTTAAAAAAACGTAATCGTGCGGTTTTTCGGCTAATTATGTGTAATTTTGCAGGCCAAAATCGATGTATATTATATAAATAAGGTATAAAAAGAATGAATATTAAGTTTGAAAGTGCCGATAAAATCAATGGCGTGATGACTATCACCATTGAGCAGGCCGACTATCAGGAAGCAGTAGAGAAGAAGTTGAAGGACTATCGCAAGAAGGCTCAGGTGCCCGGATTCCGTCCTGGCATGGTGCCCATGGGCTTGGTGAAGAAGCAGTATGGTACTGCTGTGAAGGCCGACGAGGTGAACCGTATCCTGGGCGAGAAACTCTACGAATATGTTCGTGAGAACAAGATTCAGATGCTGGGCGAGCCCATGCCTGCTGAGGGTCAGAAACCTCAGGATCTGGCTGGCGACGGTCCCTTCGAGTTTGTGTTCGACATCGCAGTAGCTCCCGAGTTCAAGGCTGAGCTGACCAATAAGGATAAGATTGACTTCTACACCATCAAGGTGGACGACAAGCTGATTGACGACCATGTGCAGATGTATGCATCGCAGGGCGGTGAGTTTGTTGAGGCTCAGGAGTGGAGCGGCAACGACACCCTGAAGGGTGACCTGCGTCAGCTCGATGCCAAGGGCAACACGCTGGAAGGTGGTATTACTACCGAGGGTGGTATGATTATGCCCAGTTACATGAAGGGTGAGGACGAGAAGAAAAAGTTCGACGGCGCCAAGCTGGGCGACATCATCACTTTCAGTCCTAAGAAGGCTTATCCCGACAACGACGCCGAGGTGGCTGCCCTGCTGAAGGTTGAGAAGGATCAGGTGAAGGACCTGGACTGCGAGTTCAGCTTCCAGATTACAGAGATTCGTCATTTCCAGCCCGCTGCCGTTGACGCAAAGCTGTTTGAGCGCGTATTTGGCGAGGGTGTCAAGGATGAGGCCGACTTCCGTCAGCGCATTGCCGACACACTGAAGGCTCAGCTGGTGGCTAACAGCGACTATAAGTTCCTGCAGGATGTACGTAAGTACATTGAGAAGAAGGTGGGCGATCTGCAGTTCCCCGAGGCTCTGCTGAAGCGCATCATGCTGCAGAACAACCAGGATAAGGGTGAGGAGTTTGTTGAGAAGAACTTCGCAGCATCTATTGCAGAACTGAAGTGGCACCTGATTAAGGAGCAGCTGGTGGCTGCCGCCCAGATCAAGGTGGAAGAGGACGACCTGAAGGCTGTGGCCAAGGAGGCTATTCGCGCCCAGTTCGCCCAGTATGGCATGAGCAATGTGCCCGATGATGTGCTGGACAACTATGCTGCTGAGCAGCTGAAGAAGCGTGAGAATGTGGATAACTTCGTTGACCGTGCTGTTGATGTGAAGTTGACTGCCGCCCTGAAGGGAATCGTTAAACTGAACGAGAAAGAAGTGACTCTCGATGCTTTCAACAAGATGATGCAGGAAGCATAAAGAGACCTCATTATATTTCTTTAACCAAAAAAAATGTCGGGATGTCTTGCATTCCGACTTTTTTTTTGTAATTTTGTATTGAAAAAACAAAAGTAAAGAGAGATATGAATGATTTTAGAAAATACGCAACCCGACATCTGGGTGTTAATGGCCAGGTGTTTGACGACGTGATGGCCGCTCAGGCCCAGTATATGAATCCGTATATTCTGGAGGAGCGTCAGCTGAACGTGACTCAGATGGATGTGTTCTCACGACTGATGATGGACCGCGTCATCTTCTTGGGCACAGAGGTCAACGATTATACGGCCAACGTGCTGCAGGCACAGCTGCTCTATCTCGATGCCACCGACCCAGGCAAGGACATCAATCTGTATATCAACTCGCCTGGCGGTAGCGTGTATGCCGGACTGGGCATCTATGACACCATGCAGTTCATCAGTAGCGATGTAGCTACCATCTGCACAGGTATGGCTGCCTCGATGGCTGCCGTGCTGCTGGTGGCTGGCCAGGAGGGAAAACGCTCGGCTTTGACCCACAGCCGTGTGATGATTCACCAGCCGCTGGGAGGCGTGCAGGGCCAGGCTTCAGACATTGAGATTGAGGCCCGTGAGATTCAGAAGTTGAAGAAAGAGCTCTATACCATCATTGCCAATCACTCGCACACCGACTATGACAAGGTGTGGGCCGACAGCGACCGTAATTACTGGATGACGGCCGAGGAGGCTAAGGAGTATGGCATGATTGACCAGGTGCTCGTGAAGAAATAAGGAATGAGAAAAGTTTGTAATTTCTGCGGACGTAGTGAGAACGAAGTCAAGCTTCTCATATCAGGCGTCAGTGGCTATATCTGTGAGCAGTGTTCTGTTCAGGCCTATAAGATTGTGCAGGAGTCTGGTTTCGACCCTGAACATCCGAAAGGCAAGGACAATAAAGCGTCGAAGTTCAGACCCAAGGACGGCTCTGTGCCTAAGCCTCGTGACATCAAGGCCTATCTGGACCAGTATGTCATCGGACAGGATGAGGCTAAGCGCTTCCTCTCTGTGGCGGTATATAACCACTACAAACGTCTGCAACAGAAGGTTGATAAGTCTGACGACGTTGAGATAGAGAAGAGTAATATTATTATGGTGGGCTCGACGGGTACGGGCAAGACTTTGCTGGCACGCACGATTGCCAAGTTGCTCGATGTGCCGTTTACCATTGTCGATGCTACTGTATTCACAGAGGCCGGCTATGTAGGCGAGGATGTGGAGAGCATCCTGACGCGTCTGCTACAGGTGGCTGACTATAATGTGGAGGCCACGCAGCGAGGCATCGTCTTCATCGACGAGATTGACAAGATTGCCCGCAAGAGCGACAATCCCAGCATTACCCGCGACGTCAGTGGCGAGGGTGTGCAGCAGGGACTCTTGAAACTGCTGGAAGGAACGGTGGTGAACGTGCCGCCAAAGGGTGGCCGTAAGCATCCCGATCAGGAGTATATCGGTGTGGACACACGAAATATCCTGTTTATCTGCGGTGGTGCCTTCGACGGCATTGAGCGTAAGATAGCACAGCGCCTGAACACCCATACCGTGGGCTTCAACTCTGTGCAGAACGTGAGAAAGCTGGACAAGGAGGACCTGATGAAGTATGTGCAGCCACAGGACCTGAAGTCGTTTGGACTGATTCCGGAGATTATCGGTCGTCTGCCCGTGCTGACCTATCTGAACCCGCTGGACCGTCCTGCTCTGGAGAAAATTCTGACAGAACCGAAGAACTCCATCATGAAACAGTATGTGAAACTGTTCGATATGGATGGCGTGAAACTGACATTCACACCCGAGGCCTTGCGCTACATCGTTGACAAAGCGGTGGAGTACAAACTAGGAGCACGTGGACTGCGTTCTATCGTGGAATGTATCATGATGGATGCCATGTTTGAGGTTCCATCGAAGAAAGTGAAACAATTTGAAGTGACAGAAGACTATGCCAAAGAGCAACTTGAAAAGAGTAACACACTTGGCTAATATGCCCTATAAGAGCTGCCTATGACAAAAGATAATAAGAATCTGACAGATGCGCTGAAACGTTATTTCGGCTTTGATTCCTTCAAGGGAGACCAGGAAGCGATTATCAGCAACCTGCTGGAAGGCAAGGATACCTTCGTGCTGATGCCTACGGGTGGTGGCAAGTCGCTGTGTTATCAGCTGCCATCCCTGTTGATGGAAGGCGTAGCCATCGTCATCTCGCCTCTTATTGCCCTGATGAAGAATCAGGTGGACTTTATTGCCCACCTCAGTGAGCAGGAGGGGACAGCACATTTCCTGAACTCCTCACTCAACAAGTCTGCCATAGACCAGGTGAAGAATGATATCCGTGAGGGGAGAACGAAACTTCTGTATGTAGCTCCAGAGTCGCTTACCAAAGAAGATAATGTGGAATTCCTGAAGACGGTGAAGATTTCATTCTATGCAGTTGATGAGGCACATTGTATCTCTGAGTGGGGACATGACTTCCGTCCAGAATACCGTCGCATACGTCCTATCATCAACGAGATAGGTAAGGCACCTGTCATTGCTCTGACAGCAACAGCCACCGATAAGGTGCGTACAGATATCAAGAAGAGTCTCGGCATTATCGATGCCACTGAGTTCAAGAGCTCGTTCAACCGCCCAAACCTGTATTACGAGGTGCGTCCCAAGACGAAGGATATAGATAAGGATATCGTTCGTTTTATCAAGCAGCATCCTGGCAAGAGCGGCATCATCTACTGCCTGTCGAGAAAGAAGGTGGAGGACCTGGCTGATGTGTTGCGTGCCAATGACATCAAGGCACAGTGCTATCATGCCGGATTGGACAGTGGCACACGTTCGGAAACACAGGATGACTTCCTGATGGAGCGTATTGACGTCATTGTGGCTACCATTGCTTTCGGTATGGGTATCGACAAACCTGATGTACGTTTCGTCATTCACTACGATATTCCCAAGTCACTGGAAGGTTATTACCAGGAAACCGGTCGCGCTGGTCGTGATGGCGGCGAGGGTATCTGTCTGGCATTCTATAGCTATAAGGACCTACAGAAACTGGATAAGTTCATGGAGGGTAAGCCTGTGGCTGAGCAGGATATTGGCCGACAGCTGTTGCAGGAGACGGCAGCCTATGCAGAGACATCGGTCTGTCGCCGTAAGATGCTGCTGCACTATTTTGGTGAGCAGTATAGCAAAGATAACTGTGGTAACTGCGATAACTGCCTGCATCCAGGCACAAAGATTGATGCCCGCAACCAGCTGGTGATAGCCTTAAAGGCTATCCTGGCCATCAAGGAGAACTTCCGTAGCGACTATGTGATTGACTTTATCACAGGTCGTGACACCAATGAGATAGTAGCCCACAAACATCAGGACCTTGACGAATTCGGCTCGGGCGAAGATGAGAATCCGAAGATATGGAACCCGGTCATTCGCCAGGCGTTGATAGCTGGCTATCTGAAGAAAGAGGTGGAGAACTACGGTCTGCTGAAGGTGACTAGCGCAGGAAAGAAGTTTATCAAGAATCCTCAGACCTTTATGGTGGTTGAAGACCATGAGTTTAATGAGGAAGAAGAGCCTGCCACGCCAGAAGGCGGCACCAGCGCTTTGGATCCGACGCTGTCGGCTATGCTCCACGATCTGCGTAAGAAATGGTCGCGCAAGTTGGAACGTCCGCCCTATGTCATCTTCCAAGACGTATCGCTGGAGCAGATGGCTACCGAGTATCCTGTTACCCTAGAGGAACTGAAGAATATCCAGGGTGTGGGCGATGGCAAGACGCGTCAGCCCTATGCCAAGGAGTTCGTGGATCTCATCAAGCGCTACTGCGAGGAGAACGAGATAGAGCGTCAGTCAGACCTGCGTGTCCGTACAAAGGCCAAGGATTCGATGCGTAAACTGAAGATTCTTCAGAATATTGACCGTCGCATCGCATTGGATGATATTGCTAACGCTTTGGGCATCGACTTTGAGGAGCTGCTCGACGAATTGGAAGGTATCGTACTTTATAGCGGTAACAAAATTAATATCGACTATTTCCTCACGGAGATCATGGATCCTGATGATATCGCAGACATCTGTGACTACTTCGCCGAGCAGGAAACCGATGACTTGGAAGCTGCCATTGATGAGTTCGGTGCAGACTTTTCGGATGACGAGATACGTTTGGTGCGTATCAAGTTCATTAGTGATATGGCAAACTGATAGTTTGAAATTTAAGATTTGAGGTTTAAGGTTTAATAATTGAGGCTTGAGAATTAAGGTTTGGCCTGTTTGTGTTAAAAATTACCAAGGCGGAGCATAATTCTCAAATCTCAAACCTTAAACCTCAAAAAAAATGTGTATCTTTGCACGCAATAAAATTTAAGGTACCCAAATTATGTCATCATTTATTGCAGATAAGATTGTGATGGACGGCCTCACATTTGACGACGTCCTGCTGATTCCCGCTTATTCGGAAGTGCTGCCTAAGACGGTGGAGTTGCAAACACGTTTTTCGCGTAACATTATCTTGAATGTGCCGTTTGTTACGGCTGCCATGGATACTGTGACCGAGAGCCAGATGGCTATTGCCATTGCCCGCGAAGGCGGTATCGGTGTGATTCACAAGAATATGTCTATTGAAAATCAGGCTCGTGAGGTAGCCATCGTGAAACGTGCTGAGAACGGTATGATTTACGACCCGATCACCATCCCTCTGGGCTCTACTGTGGCACAGGCTCTCGATATCATGTCAGAGTATCATATTGGTGGTATTCCCGTAGTTGACGCACAGAAACGTCTGGTGGGCATCGTGACGAACCGTGACCTGCGCTTTGAGCGTCGTCTGGACAGGCCCGTTGACGAAATCATGTCAAAGGAGAATCTGGTGACTACACACCAGCAGACCGACTTGGCTGCTGCTGCCCAGATCCTGCAGGAGAACAAGATTGAGAAACTGCCTGTGGTGGATAAGGATAATCACTTGGTGGGCCTGATCACCTATAAGGATATCACGAAGGCCAAGGATAAGCCCATGGCTTGTAAGGACGAGAAGGGCCGACTGAGAGTGGCTGCCGGTGTGGGTGTTACTGCTGATACACTGGAGCGTATGCAGGCTTTGGTGAATGCCGGTGCCGATGCCATTGTTATTGATACGGCTCACGGACACTCAAAGGGTGTGATTGATAAACTGCGTGAGGCTAAGAACGCCTTCAAGGATATCGACATCGTCGTGGGTAACATTGCTACAGGTGCTGCTGCCAAGATGTTGGTGGATAATGGTGCTGATGCCGTGAAAGTAGGTATCGGACCAGGTTCTATCTGTACCACTCGTGTGGTGGCTGGTGTCGGCGTGCCTCAGTTGAGTGCAGTCTACGATGTATATAGTGCCCTCAAAGGAACTGGCGTTCCCTTGATTGCTGATGGTGGCCTGCGATATTCAGGTGATATCGTGAAAGCACTGGCTGCTGGTGGCTCAAGTGTGATGATAGGTTCGCTGGTGGCAGGTACTGAGGAGAGTCCTGGTGAGACCATTATCTTCAATGGACGTAAGTTCAAGAGCTATCGCGGTATGGGTTCGCTGGAAGCTATGGAGCATGGCTCTAAGGATCGCTATTTCCAGGCTGACACGAAGGATGTGAAGAAACTGGTGCCCGAGGGTATCGCAGGTCGTGTGCCTTACAAAGGAACTGTTCAGGAGGTCATCTACCAGCTGACAGGTGGACTTCGCTCGGGCATGGGCTACTGTGGTGCTTCTTCAATCGAGAAACTGCATGATGCCAAGTTCACCCGTATCACCAATGCTGGTGTGATGGAGAGTCATCCCCATGATATCACGATTACCAGTGAGGCGCCTAACTATTCAAGGCCAAACGACTGATTCTTTTAACCACGAAATTTACGATTTTCACGGATTATGAAACTGAAAATGCTTTTTGCAGGATTGCTGGTTTGCGCATCTGTAAGTGCGCAGACTGCCGATGATCCCGTTATCATGACGGTCAACGGTGAGCCTGTGCTGCGTTCGGAATTTGAATATTCTTTTAATAAGAACAATTCAGAGGGTGTCATCGACAAAAAAAGTGTTGAGGAATACGTAGACCTCTTTATTAATTATAAGCTGAAGGTGGCTGCTGCACTCGATGCAAAGTATGACACGTTGCAGTCGTTCCAGTCAGAGTTTGCGCAATATCGCGACCAGCAGGTGCTGCCTGCTTTCGTGACAGATGCTGATATGGAGGCTGAAGCCCATAAGATTTATGACCAGACAGTAGAACAGATAGGTCCGGACGGACTGATTCAGGTGGCTCATATCCTGATTACGGCCAAACAACAGGCACCACAAGCAGAGTGGGATGCTGCCAAGGTTCGTATCGACTCTATCTATCAGGCTCTGAAAAATGGTGCTGACTTTGCCGAGCTGGCCAAGAAAGTGTCTCAGGATCCAGGCTCGGCCCGTGATGGTGGCTTGCTGCCTTTTGTGCAGCGTGGCCGACTGGTCAAGGAGTTTGAGGATGCTGCCTATGCTTTGCAACCTGGTGAGATGTCAGGCGTTATCCAGTCTCCCTACGGTTATCATGTGATTCTGATGAAGGAACGTAAGATGCTGGAGCCTTTCGAGTTCCATCACGACAATATTATCAAGTTCATGGAGCAGCGTAATATGCGAGACCAGATTGCCTCGCAGAAAGTGAGCGACATGGTGAAGGCCAGCAACGGTGCAATGACGAAGGCTCAACTGATGAAACAGAAAGCAGATGAACTGTCGGCTCAGGATCAGGAAATGAAATACCTCATCAAAGAGTATCATGACGGTCTGCTGCTCTATGAGATCAGCAATAACTTGGTGTGGGAAAAAGCTGCCAAGGATGAGGCTGGACTGGCTAACTATTACAAGAAAAACAAGAAAAACTATACCTGGGACGAACCTCGTTATAAGGGTATGGCCTATCATGTGAAGGAACAGGGCGATGTGAAAGCCGTACGTGACTGTGTGAAGAAACTTGCTTTTGATAAGTGGGCTGAGGCTCTGCGTTCTACCTTCAACGCAGACTCTGTTATCCGCATCCGTGTGGAGAAGGGTATATTCAAGAAAGGTGACAACGCTCTGATAGACAGCGCGGTATTCAAGAAGGATACAACGGTGACGCACCTGAAGGACTATCCCATTGATGCCGTCTATGGAAAACTGCTGAAGAAAGGACCGGAAGACTATACTGATGTGCGTGGTCTGGTGGTGGCTGACTATCAGGAGGCTCTGGAGAAAGAATGGGTGGCAGACTTGCGTCGTAAATATGCCGTTAAAGTCAATGAAGAGGTGTTGAAAACTGTCAATAAGCACTAATGAGGAAATTTCTTGTTCTTTGGGCCGGGCTCTTCTCTTTGCTACCTGTCTGTGCACAGCAGAAAGATAGCCTTAGTTCGGTGGTCGATGAAGTGATCTGGGTTGTAGGTGACGAAGCCATCTTGAAGAGTGAGGTGGAGGTGACCCGTATCCAGGCTGCCATGGAAGGTATGCGTTGGAGCGGTGATCCAGATTGTGCCATCCCTGAGCATCTGGCCGTGCAGAAGCTGTTTCTGCATCAGGCAGCCATCGATAGTATAGAGGTGAAGGAGACAGAGATCTCTGCAGCAACGGAGCGTCGCCTGGACTATATGATTCAGCAGATTGGATCTCGTGAGAAACTTGAGGAATACAGAAAGCAGAGTATGAGTCAGATGCGTCAGTCGATGCATGATGACCTGCGTGACCAGTTGCTGATTCAGCGTATGAAAGAGCATCTGGTAAAGGATCTCACTGTGACGCCTGCCGAAGTGCGTCGTTATTTTAAGAACATGCCGACGGATAGTATCCCCTATGTTCCTACTGAGGTGGAAGTGCAGATTGTTGCGCTGACACCACGTGTATCGATAGAGGAAATCAACCGTGTGAAGGATGAACTGAGAGATTATACTGATCGTATCAACAAAGGTGAGACCTCATTTTCTACACTAGCCCGTCTTTATTCAGAAGACCCAGGGTCGAGACGACAGGGTGGTGAGCTGGACTATACGGGCCGAGGCCTGCTGGATCCTGCCTTCGCAGCTGTGGCTTTCAACCTGACAGACCCTACAAAAGTGTCGAAGATTGTGGAGTCGGAGTTCGGCTATCACATCATTCAGTTGATAGATAAACGAGGCGATAAGATTAAGGTTCGTCACATCCTGCGTAAACCTGTGGTGAGCGACTCGGCTGTTAATATCTGTCTTTCACGTCTTGATACCATTGCTGATGCCATCCGTGCCAATGTGGTGCCAGAGATGATTCGTAGTCAGCTCATCACGGTTCCTGATCATTTCTCATTCGAAGATGCTGTTACGGTTTTCTCTGACGACAAGGATACCCGTAATAACCGTGGACTGATGGCTAACCGTTCGGAAAGTGGACAGACATCACGTTTCCAGTTGCAGGATCTACCTCCTGAGGTGGCTAAGGTGGTGGATACGTTGAAGGTAGGACAGATATCAACTGCATTCCCTATGATTAATGATCAGGGAAAAACAGTGTGTATCATTGCTAAGCTGAAGAATCGAATAGAAGGTCATAAAGCCACTATCACAGAGGATTTCCAGGTGATGAAGGAGCTGGTGATGGAGAAACAGCGTGAGAAAATGCTACACGACTGGGTCGTCCAGAAGATCAAGAGCACCTATGTGCGCTTGGGTGAGGATTATAAGGACTGTCAATTCGAGTATGAAGGCTGGAATAGGTGACTTACAGCTTTGAGGTTTAATAATTGAAGTTTGAGGTTTGGGAAAAGACCACTCTCATAATAAGATTAAAGGTAGCAGAAGCATCGTTGTGATGCTTCTGTGTGCGCTATGCTTGATGATGTTTGCTGGCACGGCCTCACTTCCTGTGAAACCTCAGAAGAAAACAGAAGGAAAACGTGTCTATCTGGTTCATGCTGACGAATTATGGTATGATAAATGGCGTAATAACGATGCTCAGGTGCTGCGTGGAAAGGTGGAGTTCGAACATGATGGAGCTCACCTTTATTGTGACAGTGCTAATTTCTTTGAGGCCAGCAACTCGTTTGAGGCGTGGGGCAATGTACGAATGGTGCAGGGAGACACGCTGTCGTTGACCAGCGATTATGGCTACTATGATGGTAATAATAAGTTCATGGAAGCCAAGGTGTTCTCGTCAGACAAACAGGTGGAACTGCGCAATCGTGCTACAACACTCTTTACCGATACCCTATATTTCGACCGTATTGATAATATGGGATATTATAATGACGGGGGAAAACTGGTAGACAAAACAACGACACTGACCTCTATTCATGGTGAATATCATACCGACACGAAAGATGCTTTCTTCACCGACCAAGTGAAGATGGTGGATAAGAGCTCTACACTGCTCACAGATACGCTGGCATATAATACACGTACCAAGGTGGCTAATGTGACGGGCCCTTCAGATATCTATTCAGGCAAAAGTCATATCTACTCTGAGATGGGCTACTATAACACAGATACAGAGCAGGCAGAATTGCTGAAACGTTCGGTACTAGAGAATGAAGGACGCACGTTGGTAGGAGATAGTATCTGGTACGACGGTAAGACAAGTGTCAGCGAGGCTTTTTGGAATGTGGTCTATAATGACTCTGTCAACCGTAACGGACTTCTTTGTAACTATGGCTACTATGATGATGCTACTGGTTATGCGATGTCTACAGATAGTGCTGTGTCTTTCGACTACTCTCAGCGCGACACGCTTTTTATCCATGCAGATACCTTCAAGATATTCACATATAACCTGAATACTGACTCTGTTTACAGGGAGCTATACGCGTATAATAAGGTACGCGCGTATAGAGAGGACGTTCAGGCTGTTTGTGACTCGATGGTGTACATATCGAAAGATTCCTGTATCACCATGTATCGTGATCCTATCGTGTGGAATATCAATCAGCAACTCATAGGTGAGGTCATTGAGCTGTTCTTGAATGACTCTGTTGTTGACCATGCCCATGTTATCAATCAGGCACTTTCTGTGGAGAAACTGCCTGACCCGGATATTTTTAATCAGGTGTCATCGAAAGAGATGTTCGCCTTCTTCATAGATGGCGAGATCCACGAGGCTAGGGCAGTAGATAATGTCCTGACAGTCTATTATCCGGTGAATGAGTCGGACAGTACCTACGAGGGACTGGTCAGCCTGACTACCAGTGAACTGCGTATGCTGATGGAGAAACAGAAATTGGGAAGTATCTGGACACCAAAGGCAGAAGGTGTCATGTATCCCATGTCACAGATACCACCAGAGAAACGTTTTCTTGATGGCTTCTATTGGTTTGACTATGTCAGACCGGTCTCAAAGGAGGATATCTTCAACTGGCGCCCAAAGAAACCGGGAACAGAGTTGAAGACGCAGCGACGGAGAGGAGCGCAGCATGATAAAAAGAAGACCCTTTAGTCAATTGCCAGAGTGTTATGAGTGATGTCATACAGTTATTGCCAGATTCGGTAGCCAACCAGATTGCTGCTGGTGAGGTTATTCAGCGACCGGCTTCTGTGATTAAGGAGTTGGTTGAGAATGCTGTGGATGCCGGTGCCACTCATGTCAAAGTGCTGGTTGTTGATGCAGGCCGTACAAGTATCCAGGTCATTGATGATGGCTGTGGTATGTCTGAAACGGATGCACGCTTGGCTTTTGAACGTCATGCCACCTCGAAGATCCGTCAAGCCGAGGATTTGTTTTCTCTACAGACGATGGGCTTCCGTGGTGAGGCGTTACCGTCAATAGCTGCTGTGTCGCAGGTGGAACTGACTACCCGTATGGCGGGTGAGGATGTTGGCGTGCGTCTCACGCTGCAAGGCTCTCGTGTGACAGGGCAGGAGCCAGCCTCTTGTCCGGTGGGAAGTAATTTCAAGGTCGATAATATATTCTTTAATGTACCGGCTCGTCGTAAGTTCCTCAAGACAAACGCAACAGAACTGAATAATATCCTGATAGCCTTTGAGCGCATCGTGCTCGTCTATCCCTCTATCGAGTTCACCCTTTATAGCAATGGGATGGAATTGATGAGTCTTAAGGCAGGTAGCTTGAAACAGCGTATCACTGATGTCTTTGGAAAGAAGATGAGCCAGGACCTGTTACCAGTAGAGGTGGAGACTTCTCTCTGTCGTATTACTGGTTTCGTGGGAAAACCGGAGTCGGCTCGTAAAAAAGGAGGTCATGACTATTTCTTTGTCAATGGCCGTTATATGAAGCATCCTTATTTTCATAAGGCAGTATGTAGTGCTTTCGAACGCTTAGTGCCTGTTGGGATGCAGGTTCCTTATTTGATCTATATTGAAGTAGATCCCTCTGGCATCGATGTCAATATCCATCCTACGAAAACAGAAATCAAATTTGAGAATGAACAGAACATCTGGCAGATTCTCTTGGCAGCTGTCAAGGATGCCATCGGTAAGTTCTGTGATGTTCCTACAATAAACTTTGATACCGAAGGTCGTCCGGACATCCCGGTATTTGACCCTCAGCATGAAGCGGTACAGATGCCGCAGGTGCATTATAGTCCCACCTATAATCCCTTTGAGTCTTCTTCCAACAAAGGTACGCGTTCTGGTTCTCATGACAAGAAAGCCAGACCTTCGGCTTTGCCGGATTGGGAGAAGTTGTATGAACAACAGCCTGTTGTTGACCAGACGGAAGGAAAACTGTTTTCTGAGATTGGGAATGAAGGACAATCAGATATGCTTATCTCTGAGAAGTCTCCTGTACATTATCAGTATAAGGGACGCTATATCATGACGGCGGTTAAGTCGGGCTTGATGATTATTGATCAGCAACGGGCTGATATACGTATCCGCTACGAACAATATATGAGTGCCATGCGACAGAAGCCTGCCAGCTCACAGCGTCTGCTCTTTCCTGAGATGATAGAATTCACACCATCCGACAGTATCTTGGTACAGAAGTTCCTGCCCGACCTCCGACAGATGGGGTTTGATATCACATACCTTGGCGGGGGAAGCTTCGTTGTTAATGGCATACCCTCAGGACTAGAAGGACTGAATCCGGTAAACCTGGTACGGAGTGTGGTGGCTGACGCTATTGACAAAGGAAACAGTGACGCAGAAGGCGTATATGCATCCCTGGCCCTCGGCTTGGCTCGCCATGCGGCCATCCCATATGGGCAGGTTCTGAGTAATGAGGAGATGGAACATATTGTCAATGAACTCTTCTCCTGCCCCAATGTTAACTACACGCCTGATGGGCATGCAATACTCTGTATAATGCCTCAACATGATATTGAACAGCTTTTTGGCTAATTTTACCCTAAAATTGTGTAAAAATCACTGTTTTTAAAGTTTTTTTATGTTAAAAACGCATTTTGTTGACATTTTTGTTGGCGGTTTAAAATAAATTATCTACTTTTGCACCAAATTATTGATATTATTGTTTTATAAAATACTAAAATTGTATGAAAAAGTTTTTGATGGTACTGGCTTTTGCCGGTGTATCTGTTGCCGGTATGGCACAGGAAGACGCAGCTTCTCTGAAGTATAGCGTTGCAACAAACTCATTCTGGAGCAACTGGTTCATTTCAGCTGATCTCGCTTATGGTGCATTCTACACAAACGAAGAAAAGGGAAATGACTTCGCTAAGGGTCTGTTTAAGGACTTCCGTCGTAACCTTGGTGCTTCTGTTGCTATTGGTAAGTGGTTTACTCCCGGCTTGGGACTTCGTACAAAGGCTACTGGTATCTGGGGCCGCAACGTACAGTCAGAGGACGCTAGCAACAATGCCATTAAGTTCATGAACGTTCAGGAGCAGGTTCTGTTCAACCTGAGCAATCTGTTCTGTGGTTACAATGAGACTCGTGTTTGGAACCTGATTCCTTACGCTGGTGTTGGTGTGATCCGTAACTTTGACGACAATCTTAACGGTCATGCTGGAAGCCTTGGTCTGTTGAACACTTGGAAGCTGTCTAAGCATGTTGCTTTCAACATCGACCTCAGCTTCAATATCTCTGATGACGATGTATTCCCCGCAAAGCCTGGTTTCAACGCTGGCAACGGTGATGCTTATGGTCACAGCATTCCTTCTACCGATCGTTACTTCGCTGCTGAGGTTGGTCTGACCTTCAACCTGGGTAAGGCTACTTGGGACAAGGTGCCCGATGTTGACGCTATCAACGCTCTCCATCAGAGCCAGATCGACGCTCTCAACGCTCAGCTCGCTGACGCTAACGCCGAGAACGCTCGTCTGAACAACCTGCTGAAGAACCAGCCCAAGCCCGAGGCTCCCAAGACTATCACTGTTAAGGAGGTTTCTGCTGCTCCCGTATCTGTATTCTTCAACATCGGTCAGGCTAAGGTTGCCTCTAAGAAGGACCTCGTTAACCTGCAGGCTCTGGCTGACCTCGCAAAGAATAGCGACAAGTCTCTCGTAGTTACTGGTTATGCTGACTCTCAGACTGGTAGCGCTAGCTTCAACCAGACTCTGTCTGAGAAGCGTGCTAACACCGTTAAGGACGAGCTCGTTAAGATGGGTGTTGCTGAGAGCAAGATTCAGGTTGTTGCTGCTGGTGGTGTAGACGAGATCTCACCCGTATCTTACAACCGTCGTGCTGTTGTTAGCATTAAATAAGTAAGTATAAAAAGAAATAATAAAAATAAGACAAAGATGAAAAAGAATGTTTTGAAATTCGCTAGTCTCGCTCTTGGTCTCTGCGTGGCAACGGCTTTGACTTCATGTCACAGCGGTGAGGAGCAGGAAGAGACCACTGTCATTAACAATGTTACTCAGCTGGAGGCTCGTACACTTTTCGTTCACACTAACGTAAGTGCAAAGGTTCAGGGTGTTAACTTCAATTTCTCTCAGACTGCTCAGGATGTAGAGATCGCTAACGCTCCCGCAAGTGGCTCTTTCAAGGTTTCTGCTGATGGTCGTCAGACTAAGACTATCACCTTCAACTTCAAGGACGGTGCTGTTCTGTACTATGATATCGTACTTGAGTCAGCTGGTAAGGTTTATA
>Ga0310690_10004934_pt1 | contig 18502 bp, 21 predicted proteins | sample AusTroGonzalo_MG_2_FD_207661 | JGI IMG/M metagenome (GOLD analysis project Ga0310690, IMG submission 207661) | Bovine rumen microbial communities from tropical cattle in Woodstock, Queensland, Australia - Gonzalo_04 (v2) (version 2) | ecosystem: Host-associated > Mammals > Digestive system >...
AAATCCATGATAATTAGTATTTTCGTGTAACCATTTATAATCTAATTCGGGGTCACCAGAAACATCACCAGCAACTAATGTTACGATGTTTTCTTTTTCATCATCATCTTTTAATTCATATGGATGTTTGTGATTAACATCAATATGTAAATCGCTGATAACTCTAAATTTCATTTCTAACTCCTTTCTGGCGTAAATATTAAATCAATTTCATCATCTTTACTTTCATATAAATTGACGAAATCATCATATGCTTTTTTAGAATTTTCATATATTGCTTTTGCTTTGAATACTTCTAATTTATTCATACCACCAGTTTTTAACTGTTCTAATAAATTATCACAATATTCTTTATATTCTTTTTCATATTTTCTTTTTTTCGCCATTTTTATATTCCTTGTTCTGGTATTATTATATATAATATGTATAATTTGACAAGAACTATTTTAAGAATTCTCTTATATTTAAATTGTATTCTATTGGGTCGATTAAATGAATTTGTAAAAGATATAAGCATAATGAAGCAACAGAACTTCCACGACCAACTCCAACAACAAAATCTTTTTCTTTCATTACATCAGAAAAATATATACAAAATCGTAAAAATTTTTCCATATCTTTTTCCTTAAAGAGTTGTAATTCTAAATCAACTCTTTCTTTATAAGATTTAGAATAATTTTTTACAAGATTTTCAAAATATTCTTTTAAATTTATCTCATCATATTTTTTAGGATAAAACCATGTATTTTTTCTTTCATCAATAGATTTAATAGTTTGTGGTAATTTATAATAAACATCATCAAAATTTTTATAAGATAATTCATTAAATGCTTTTACATCACAATCATTTTCTGGAAATAATATTTCATCTGGAATTATTCCTTTATACATTAATTCCACCAACGCATCATTAAAATAAACAATATTACCTTGTTTATCAATTGCTCTACTTCCTAAATTTATTAAATCTTTTTCAGTCATTAAAAATCTTCATCTAATTCATCTTCATCCATACGACCATCGTCTAATCTTAAATTAATTTCTTCATCAATATATTCTCTAACCTTAATCATATCATTAAGAATATCAACAGGAAATTTTGCCACCTGCGCTTTTGATATTTTAATATCAATATCCCTTTGTTTATCAATTAATTCTTTGTTTGATAACTTTTGGTATAAATCTTTTGTAATAACTGCCGAAGGCATAATAATTCTCCTATAATAATTATACTATACTTATTATAATCTATTAAATTAAAAAGTCAAATTAAAATTTATATTCTTCTGGGTAAGTTATATAAGGCAACAACTCTTTGGCATATTCTTTTAATTGGTCGTCATTCAAATCTTTTTCTTTTGAATAGAATTCTTCAATCGAAAGATAATCTAAAACAAGCAAACCAATTAGTTTACCATCTTCAATAATTGGAACTAAAATAATAGCATCATCACCTCTTGCTGACAAATGGTCTATTAAATAATTATTTAATTTACTAATTTCAACAGCAATTATAGTATTATTTTTTAGAATATTAAGAACATCTGATTCTGTAATGGTTGATATTTCTTGTAATGATTGAATAACACTTGTAATACCTTTATCACAAGCTTCATATACTACCGAATGATATAAATTATCATTTTTAGTATAATATCTCATTAACATAGCACGAGAAGCATTATATTCAAGCATTATTTTCTTTAATTTTTCACGAGCAGGTATAACAAATGTTGAATTTGGTGGTTGTAATATATCTATTTTCTTTTTACCTATTATATTACCTTTATATTCAACACCATTTAAATCACCATTAATTGTAAATACCGTAAATAACATGGTGTTATAACTCTCTGCCAAATAATTATTCAATGCTGTAAATACTAAATAAATTCTTGACATTATAGAAATATCAAACATTGATTCATTTAATATTCCAGAAATATTTGACTTTAATAAATCAACTGCCATTCTTTCATAAATGAAATATTTTTTTAAAAATTCTTCTGGAATTTTTGCTTCTGTCATTTCATTATATTGTTTTATTTCACACTTAGAAACATATTTTTCAAAATGTAATTTAACAGATTCTAAATCTAACTTTTCTAATGGGTTTTCTTGTAAAAATAATTTAAGATATTCCTTAACTACATTAAATTTAATTTCTAATATATCTTTGGCAATATCTTCTTTTGCTTGTAAATAATCTTCTGATTCTTGATGAACTACTCTTGTTAATGGATAATTTATATTAATATTATTCATTTTCAATGATTTAATACCAACATCTAACCAAAAATCTAAATCTTTAAATATTGGGTGATTTCTTACATCATCTGCTGTATATTCTTTTGTCTTTTTTTCAACCTTACCTTTAATTAAATTACCCATAAATCCAATAATGTTATTCATATATGGTTTAATAAAATATATAAAAACAAGGAAACATAATACATATAATGATGTTCCCCCATTTTTAATATCATTCCAGATAGCCAACATTAAAGAGTTGTTTATATCTTCCATTTTTGTTCCTAAAATATACACATTTATTTATAAGAATTCCCTGTTACACATTGGTTCAACCTTACTTAATTGTGTTTCTGCTTTTTCTAATTTATAGGATTTATAACTTGATTTATAGCCATAGTAATCATCTTCGTAATCATTTAAGAAATCATATGTTCCATATGTTTTCTTTTGTGGAGCTAAAGATGCTTTAACATCATTAAGCAAATCTCTTAATTCTTTTGGAAAAACAACTGTATCAAATTCATAATTCAATTTATCTTTATCAGAAACAATTTGAAAGATTATTTCATTAGCAGAAGATAAATCATACAAATAATATGATTCACCATATTCTGCATCTCTACAGAAATAATAATCAACACCCATTTTGTCATCATAGAATTTTTGCCAAGAAAGATACTTCATAGTAGTATTAAATGCTATTGTATCTAATACTTCTGTATATGTTTTCTTGTTTTCTTTTATTCTAACAGTAGTGTAACTTGAATTAATCATTTTTTATCCTTTCCATAAATTCTATATAAGAATATACCATATAAATTAAATTGTCAAGTAAAATTTGAAAAAATAAAAAATAGCATTTTTCAAATACTAAATACAAATATTAAGGAGAAAAAATGGAAGATACTACTTATTTGTTTGTTTATGGGACTTTGCTAAGTAATCATAGAGCCCATGGATATTTAGATGGATGTAAATTCATTGGAAATGCTACTACAAAAGATTCCAGATATAATATGGAATCATATAACGGTCATTTCCCTATGGTTTTTACAGAAGGGACATATAAAATTAAAGGTGAAATATATGAGATACCAAAATATCTTTTATCTGATTTAGATTATTATGAAGGATATAATGGTACTCAATCATCGTTATATAAGAGAGATTATTTTGAATATCTTTTAGAAAATGGTGATAAAGTAGAAGCATTGATGTATTACCAAACCGAAAATAAAGATAATATAAAATCTAAAATTAATATTTTAGAAGAAAATAGAACTTATAAATGGAGATAAATTATGGCGAATGATGTTTTAATGAAATGTTTTGAATATGTTATGAATGTTGAGGGTGGAGAAAAACTTTCAATGGATGAAAGAGACCCTGGAAACTGGACTGGTGGTAAAGTTGGGGTTGGAGAATTAAAAGGTACTAAATATGGTGTTGCTGCTTCAGCATATCCAAATTTGGATATTAAAAATCTTACAAAAGAACAAGCATGTGATATTTTCAAAAAGAATTATTGGGATAAATGTAAATGCGACCAAATGAATCCAGCAATTGCGTTATTAGTTGTAGATTGTGCTTATAACTCTGGTGTTCCAAGAAGTTCTAAAATTCTTCAAGAATGTGTTGGAGCAGGTGCTGATGGTATTATTGGCAATGGAACACTTGGTAAAGTTAAAGAAGCAACAAATACAAGTGATAAATTACAAAAATTGTCTTGGGAATTAAGAGAAAAAAGATTAACATTCTTACAATCGTTATCTACATGGAAAACATATGGAAATGGTTGGACTAATAGAGTTAATAAAATCTTTGATTGGTCTGTTGTAATGAGATAAAAAAATAAGGGAAAGATAATTTAATAATTCTTTCCCTTTTTTCAACTTTTTTCTATTATAAACTTTCTTTGATTGAACTATTCGTTGTTTATATAACCCACTTGTTAATAAATCATAAGCAATTGGGTCTCTTTTTTTAACTTCTTTTAATTTTCTTTTAACCATTTTGCTCTCCTTTACCAAATAATATTAGCATAAATTATTTACTTTGTCAAACAAAAAATCCCCATTGAAAAATCAATGGGGTTAAGCTGACATATATGTAAATCTTTTTTGCCTTATCGCACCGAGGAAAAAAGATTGAAAAAGAACGTGTAATATGTTTAGGGTTAAGACCCAGGGTATGATTTACCCTTAACCGTGCACGCCAGCGAGTGATTATAAAGAGCACGTCTCGCCAAGCCAACTCTTGCGTATATGATGTATTAGTTTCATCTTTCTGGTATCACCCAAAACAGACTACTTATAGAATCAACCACGTAAAGGTTCATCATATTCTTGATTCCGCCTTCCCTTCAAAAGGATTGAGAACTTAACCTATTCTCAACGAGTATTTATTACAAGGTGTAAATCATACAGTCATTTACAAAGACAAATTGTAGTATATTGAAAGGAAATAAAACGGATATACTACTATCAACCAAGAGTTTGACGGACATCTTTATAAGCATAAACTTTACGCACCGAATGTATTCATTATATTTTACGACTCAACATTATTGCCGACCTAGCTTCATCAGTAAGGTAACAATGTTTCCTTTTCTTTCTGTTGTTGAAAGGATGCTCTTCCCAAAGAATATTGGGCGAAACAAGAAATTTGAGCATCTAATCTCTTAGTTTGACATCAATACAACATATTCTGTATTTGGTGCGTCAACAGCATAGTCATCACAGTAAACTTCATAAGGCATTTCACCATATTCGTTACTTTCACGAACCACAACCTTAGTAACCATACCATCATTTTCTGTTGCTCTATCATATTGGACAACTTCCAAGTCACCATGGTTAGCAATTGTTTTTGCTAATAATTCAATCATACGAGATGCTTTCATTTTCATAATCCTTCTATTAATGTTTAACCTTTTTACATTTAACATTATATTCAAATTAGAATCTAATGTCAAGAACTTTTTTGAAATATTTTTGAGTGGCTAATGCATTAATTACTTACTGTTTCAATAGTAACCACTCAAAAATGTTCAGAATGTAACGGAGTCGCACCGTTGTACAACGTCAGGTGGAGACCGATGTTTTATAAACAGGAGTTGAACCTGCACCACAAGCAGACGTTGGCAATTTCTGAGCCATTCTTATCAAAGTGTTCTTTTCTTCTTTGATAACTTCATTATATTAAAATGAAAAACTAATGTCAAGAACTTTTTTAAAAATTTTTTGGTACCCCCAAAGAGATTCAAACTCTTACGCTTTCTCAGCATCGGCTTCTAAGACCGACATGTCTATCAGTTCCATCATGGGGGCAAATCTGGTAGTGAGTAAAAGAATCGAACTTTTAACTGCTGAATATGAGTCAGCCGTGATAACCATTTCACCAACTCACCATTGGCAGGGAATGAAGGGATCGAACCCTCGTCTAATGATTTGGAGTCATTTGTTCTACCATTGAACTAATTCCCTATTTGGCGATGGGTATAGGATTTGAACCTATGCGGGGATTAAATCCCCCTAAGAGATTAGCAATCTCTCCTCTTCAACCAAACTTGAGTAACCCACCTTACTTTATACCTAGTATTTTCAATACTTCTTTTATTCTATCTTCGACTGAAGCATTTAGATAATAATAATTATATCCATTTTCATTCATAAAGTCAATAAGTAATTTATGAATTTCTATTGACTCTTCTTCTGTTTGAAATCTTCCCTTCTGATTATAATCAAATTTTCTATCTATAAGAATATTACAAGTTTTAACACCTTCTTCTTCTGCATTTTTATAAAATTCTTTTACTGGATTGATTAAAGTATCTGAACCCCAATAATAACGTTGATAAAATGAAGTTAATAAAACAGGAGAATCTGCAATAATGTAATCAACTTTATTAAACAATCTTGACTGATTTTCTGTTTCCATACCAAAGATATGATATTGACCAAATTTATCAACTTTTCTATTTGTATATGTCCAAGTTTTTACAAATTCATTAACAAATTCAACATTATATCCTCGAATTTTTAATTCTGTAAATATTTGTGCTCCTAGAGTACTTTTTCCACTACCTGGCTCCCCAATAAAATTAATTAAAACTGTACTCATATACACTTTCTCCTTATAATTTATAATTTCATTATGTCTAATCTATTTTTAATTATCAATATTATTTACAATAAATATTATTATAAATTTCTTATATAAGGAGTATTCAATATGGGTAAAGAAAAACAGATTGAAACTGAAATAAAAGAAACCTTAGATAAAGTATGTGACAAAAATAACCCTTATGTAGAAGTTTACAAACAAAAATTAAATAAATTAATGAAGGACTATAATGATGCTCAACAAGAAATTGCTGAGCTAAATTTAAAATTAGACCAAACATTAAAATTAGTTAATACTGATGCTAAGATTCCAAATTGGACTTTACCAGAAAATACTGATAAACAATTTTCAGATAACATCCCTGTTTTATTAGTTTCAGACATTCACTATGGTGAAAATGTTAATCCAAGAGAAGTTCCAGATGGAAACTGTTATTCTCCAAGAGTTGCTGAAGAAAGATGGGGAAGATTAATTAATAACACAATTCTTAAAACAAGAACAAAAGAAAGACGTTCCAAAGGTATGGTTGTTTGTTTCCTTGGAGATGATATTTCTGGTGATATTCATGATGAGTTAAGAGAAACTAATTATCAAACACCAATTGACGCTTGTATGGATGTAGCAGCGCAAAAAGTTAAAATGTTAAATGCTTTCCAAAAAGAATATGGTAAAGTTTGGGTTATTTCAGTAATGGGTAATCACGGAAGAACAACCAAAAAACCACAATCAAAAGGCATTTCAGAGCACAATTATGATACTTTAATAACTGCTATGGTTCAAAAACAATTAGAAAAGAATAAAAATATTACATTCTATACGCCAAAATCAGGTGAAGCATATTTCGAATTATGTGGTTATAATTTTTTAGCAACACATGGTGATAGAATTGGTAGTCGTGGCGGTCAAGGTTTTATTGGTTGCTCTGCAACAATTGCAAGAGGACAACATAAAACAAGACAAGCATATGCTCAAATAAGAAAACCAATAGATTGGTTATTATTAGGACATTTCCATACTCCAATATTATTGGAACACACTATTGCTAATGGAACATTAGTTGGTTATTCTCAATATGCAAGAGATTTAAAAATTGAACCTGCTTATCCATCACAAACATTATTCTATGTAGATAATACATACGGTGTAACAGATGTATCGAGAATTTATGTAACAAACCAAGAACAACTTAAAAAAGATAGACAATTATATTTTAAGGGTACTACAAAAGTTGTTGATAAATTTGTTATAACAAAGAAAAAAGATAATCAAAAACAAAAAGATTAAATGGCACACCCAGAAGGACTCGAACCTTCAATTCAACGTCCGTAGCGTAGCGGTTTGTCCAATTAGCCTATGGATGTATATGGAAGTCAGGGTGGGATTCTAACCCACGGTTTTACGGTTTTGCAGACCGTTGCATTGGGACACTCTGCCACCTGACTATTAATCAGTTATCTTCTTTATTAGAATTTTCTTCATTCCAAATATCTTCATCAGTTCTTAAATGTTTCTTAATAGATTCATCAGACCATCCAGCAGATTTACTGAAATCTTTATAATTATCAATTAATTCATTCATGGTTACATCACCATTAAAACGCATGGTAATAATTTTATCTTTATAAACATATTTTAATTCATAATAATATTCATCATTTAACATTTAATATCTCCTAATATAAAAATAAACTCGAATACAATATAATTTACAACTGATTAGGAAGCATAATTTGTATTCAAGTTATTTAGTTAATGAGCACTTTTCCACTCCTCATATACCACCGAGCATCCCATTTTTGTTTTTCTATACCGCCAGCCTGGGCTCGCCCTGTAATTCTTTAATGGCGAATTATTAATAAACGGTTACCATCATGTCTGTTTCATAAAGTCAATGTTCTTTCCCATCGTATAGAACTTTCAGATAAAAGAATCACCAATTATATCCAGCTCTCTCTCAAACAGGTACTAGATGCATTTCTTCCCTGTTTTCTTGATAAACTCATTATATTATATTTTGAAAAGATTGTCAAGAGATTTTTTATAAAAAATTTAATGGCGGGATTGATGAGACTTGAACTCACGACCTTGGCAGTGACAGTGCCACGCTCTGACCAAACTGAGCTACAACCCCAATAATTTGGTGGAGAATGTGGGTACCGCCCCCACCTGTTTTTCTGTGTGCAAGACAGATGACCACTCTATGCAGTCCCATTCCCCATAAAAAATGGTGCCGCAGGAGTGACTTGAACACCCGACCCGCTGATTACAAATCAGCTGCTCTACCAACTGAGCTACTACGGCATATCTTTATTTATTGGCGACCCCTAGCAGATTTGAACTGCTGTTGACAGGATGAAAACCTGTTGTCCTAACCACTAGACGAAGGGGTCATTTTTGCCTAGAATTATCTTGTTTTAAATATAACTCATTTAATCGTTTATGAAATATTCTTAATGATTCTGCTACTTTTGTATTTTTTGAAAAAGTCATTTCAACATCATTAATATTTGATTTAACGATTTTATTAGTTTTCTTTGCTAAATTAATAGCATTTTCAAGAGCTTGTAAAATTGTTAATCCAGCAACAGGGTCATAAACAATAAAATCTTTTTTCATCTTTTTTCTCTTAAAACTGGCTGGTCTGGTTGGATTCGAACCAACATATGGCACATTAACAGTGTGCTGCCTTACCTGTCGGCCACAGACCAATACTTGAATATTTATAATATACAACATTTTAATTCCGTTGTAAAGAATTATTTTATAAAAAAATGGTGGATGCTCCTGGTAATGCTCCAGGCGAGCCCAAAGGCAAGGGATTTACAGTCCCTCCCGTCTCTTTAGCGGAATACGCATCCATAACTAAAAATTAATTTTTCTTCCTTTTTTCCAACCTTTTTGAATCCAAATATCAATATCATCCTTTTTAATTAATTTACTTATTCTCAATTCATCATTATAAATCCAGCAATTCCCATAATTCCAATTTTTTTCTCCCTTATGAGAAATAGAATTTGCTAAACCAATTTTTCTCTTACTTTCTTCTGTATGTTTTTTACCTTTCATTGTTCCAGCATGTAATGAATAATATAATTTTAATCCATTAGAAACTTTTTCTTTAAATTCTTTCATATATTCTTCATTATTTTTTATCTTATTGGCAGAAATTAAATGCTGATTTGATTTATTATTTAATTTATTTTGATTTATATAATTAAACCCATTCCAGTTAGTATTTTGATTTATATAATCAAAACCACCTTGCCCACCTAATTTAATATTATATGTATCTAATCTCGCAACAAATTCCTCATCAACTATTTCTGCTTCTTTTTTATTCATATCTTCTTCATTTTCACATTCAAATAATATTTCTTTTTTAAACTTATCTAATCCATATTTTTCTATTGCTCTATGAAGTATTTTACCACTACCCATATAATCATCATTTATATCTTCTGTTTTGTGTTTTCCAATATAAATTTTATTATTTACTAAATTTGTAATTTTATAAATTAAATAATGCATTGTTGAACCTTAAATACCTGAATTATATTATTATTTATTAAAAAAAAGTTCAATAATAGTTCAATAATAGTTCAATAAAAATTGCAGGGGTGGGATTTGAACCCACGACCGTTTGCGTATGAGACAACTAAGCTACCACTGCTTCACCCTGCGATAAAATTAAACCATTACTATTCAACGAACATTCAACGTCAGAATTACTGGTCAGCATCAAGTGCCCAACTCTCACTACATAAGTAGCAGCAATGGTTTAATAAAATGGTGGGATTCCTGACTACCCACAAGCTCATCATAAAGCGTATTATTCAGACACATCCACAAAGGTTAATTACTCCTTTGCTTTTCGGATGGAAGGAATGGTTACCTTCAATGAGATACAGACATCAGTATGTTCAACTGGCGATTTGTCTCATTCTTACGTCACTAAGGGTTGCGCAACCCTTGCTATTTCATCCTTATACTTCTTTATAACCTTCAACCAAAATTAGAAACTTTTCAGTTCTAACCTTGTACCTTATCCCCTGTCAAAGAGATTATTCAGTCACTAATTTCTTTCTTATTCACTATGTTAATAATATATATCAATTATTAATAAATGTCAAGTAATAATTTTTAAATTTTTTGGAGCGACCAGTGAGAATCGAACTCACATCCTAACCTTGGAAGGGTTCAATAATAGCCTTTATACTATGGTCGCATAAATGGCGGGAAGTAGAGGATTTGAACCTCTGAGTGACTTACGCCACTGCCAGTTTTCCTTACCAACTATAGTTTTCACTACCTATTTCTAGTTTGTGGTCTGGACTTTACCTTCATCTTCAGCATTATCTGTTTAGATGCTTACCATCAAGTCTCTACACCTTACATATTTCTATGTCTTGGCTCGGTATTGCCATTTTTACAGGTTTCACCGAATTTGATAAGTTCTACTTACATATTTCTATGTAGCACTCGTTTTTAATTCCTTAGGAATAAGACTGGTGCAATCAACCGAACTCTGCCAACTTCCCATTGTTGTTATTTATTATCTTTCCAGTTTCTTATTTTCTTCCATTTTCTTTCATCAAGATATTCTAATATTTCAAAAACAATCCACCAAAGAAAGAAATGAAAAAGAATAATACTACCTGCTAAAAGTTTTCCTGTATTCATTCTATTCCTTAATTTTTAATAATTATATTATATTTTAAATATGTTGTCAATAAAAATATTGGATGCCTGGGGTGGATTCGAACCACCATCAAAACAGTCAAAGTGTTCTATCCTGCCTTTAGACGACCAGGCAATATTTGGTAGGCGATGAGAGATTCAAACTCCCGACCCTCTCGGTGTAAACGAGATGCTCTAATCAACTGAGCTAATCGCCCAATGTATTATTTTTTAATTTTATTCCATATATATCCATAAAATGTCTTTCTTTCACCATTTATAACTTTTTCAATACCTTCTATTAATCGATAAACACTATATTCATAATGTAAAAATTCTTTAATTTCATTTATATTAACAAATAATTTAATAATATTTTTGGTATCTTTATCAAGTATTGCATAATTAAAATTACAATAAGTATTTGGTTTAATATTGGTATAATCAATATTATTTTTATGCAACATTTTCCTAATATAATCTCTGGAATAATTTGATATTTTATAAACCTTATGAATTGATTTATATTTTTCAAATAAATCTAATACTTCTTTTTCATTGTCATCATTATATATTTTATTATAATTACCACCATAAGAAATATTATATCCATCTTTTACAGAATTATATTTTTTAATATAATATTGTTCATCATCATTTGGATTATTTGTTTCACAAATAGTTTCTACAATAAAATTATCAACACCATATTTTTTCATAGCATTATATAATTTATGACATTTTCCATTTTTATATGATTTTTTATGAACTTTGTATCTATCTTCAACTGTAGAACTAGTTTGCCCAATATAGACCTTACCAGTTACTAAATTAGTTATTTTATATATAAATGACATAATTAATCCTTTCATAATAATGGTAGGCGAGGTGGGATTCGAACCCACAGTGTTTCTAATGTATAGGATTTTAAGTCCTATGTGTTTCGCCAGTTTCACCACTCGCCCACATAAAATCATCTTAATGTAATGATTATGAAGAACCGTTGCTATAAGCCGTTTAGTTCTAACATCTTCAGTAGATGTCTGAAGAACTTTTCTCTATAAAATAATAAGGCAACTACTGCGCCACCATACGACTGCAGCACCATCGTTTTACGTTCTACGTTTACTCAGCTTGTATCGTCTATCAAAGTTTCTGAGCTGACGTTCTCCAACCTAAAAAATTGGCGATCCGTAGAGGACTCGAACCTCTAACCTACTGCTTAGAAGGCAGTTGCTCTGTCCAGTTGAGCTAACGGACCATTAAATAAAAAATGGTCGGAGTGGCAGGACTTGAACCTGCGGCATCTTGCTCCCAAAGCAAGCACTCTACCAGGCTGAGTTACACTCCGATAAAATTATTGTGTGTCATAATGGATTTACACCATACCTATGCTCTCATACATTATTCTACTATTTGAAAAGTATTTAAACAGTTTCTACGTAACCTTCATTTAAACCTAATCTTCTTTTTACAACTATATGACACATAAAAAATGGTAAGTTAGGTGGTATTTAATTATAAAGTCTAACCCTGCCGATATAAACCCTCTCATTTAAGTGCACTGGGGCAACCTTTAATTATAAAGGTTTTAATGGTAGAAGGGGAGAGATTCGAACTCATCATGTCTACGAGGTATCAGCTCGTTATGTTAACCAGGTTACACCACCCTTCTATAAAATAGCTCCAACGTTTTCTATCACTTTTTCGTTAAATTGTTGGTGAAAAAGTTCTCAAAACGTTGGCAAAATAATTTAAAAATACCAACAAATGCTCGTCTACGAGTCTATCGAATATAAGACTTTACTAATATTCATTGTCTGCAGGCTGAATAAAACCTCGTTTGGTCTGTCGTAAAGTCTAGTAGGAGCGACCTACTGTTAAATAATACGTCTAAATCTATTAGAAGCACTATGAACGCTCATCTCCAGATGAACCGAATAGACGGTAGAGGAATCGAACCTCGTTTAAACGTTATGGCTTCAGATGAAGACCCTTTATCTCTTTTAGTTTCACTCATTAAAGAGTTACTTATCCTCTATACCACCATAAAGGTAGAGATAACATAGAGGTTTTTTCATATTAACTTTTTTAACAACAAACATAATATACTAATAATAATTTATCTTGTCAAGATGTTTTTTATAAAAAATGTTTTTTGTCCTCAATGCTTATAACCGACCGAAAAACATTAAAAAAATAGTCCTGTATGCCTAACAGATAGATAAAGTTCTATCATAATAAGGTTTTGAGGCATTGAAACTGGTACTCTGGGTGGGATTCGAACCCACAGACATTGGTTTATAAGACCACCGCTTGAACCGTCATAGCTGCCAGAGTATAATTTGGGGCGATACAAGGGACTTAAACCCTCACGCAACTTAATGCAGTAGAACCACAATCTACCGTGTCTATCAATTCCACCAATATCGCCATAAAAATGGTGCCAGCGGTTGGTAACGATCCAACTTATGGGCGTTTTCAGCACCCTGTCTCAACCTTGAATACGACACTGGCATAAGGTTAGAGAATCTTCACGTAATTCTCTATTGGGAAGTCATCCAACGAAATGTTTTCTTTCAGAACTGAAACATATAAAAGACCAGCAATTATCCAATGGGTAAAACCCTCATGCTATAGGAAAGAATTATTAACCTAAATTCTATGAAAAAGGAGTACCCTTGTGACTATAGGTTTATACCATACCTAATGCTTCTCTTTATTAATTTAACGAGGGGTGTCTGAAAGCATAGAAGACACCATAAGAAAAAAATGATTGGTTCATACTAGGTCCTAAAGATAATACTTGTAAGCATAGTCCTAGTGCGGTATATCATTGCTTATACTGTTCTTAAATTGGCGACTATCTTCTGTGCCAGCAACTAATCCAATCAACCTTCTTACAAGAAACTTTTTAACGAAACACACTAATGCGTATTTGTACTTCATCCCATAAAATTTAATATATCACGTTCATATATTAAATAGTATAATCCATATAAATTTTGATATATTTTAACCCGTTATAGAACTACCAAACAGCCACTGCCGTTTAGGGAGGATTTGAACCTACCTACTTATCGTTCCTTATACTTAACTTGATAACACTAATGTGTTTGGTTAAAAAGTTTTTCTTATTCACATTTCTTAACAACAGAATTTAATATAATATAATTAAAATCTATTGTCAAGAGATTTTTTTAAAAAATTTTTTAAGGAAAGAGTTGCGACCTCTAATTATAGTGCACGGATTTGAACCGAATTCTTGAGTATGCTTACTCAATGTTTTACATAAACTATCATCCAACCTTAAATAAAATTGGTAGCGTGTCTCTGAATCGAACAGAGGACCTTCTGAATATGAGTCAGACGCTCTAAACCAACTGAGCTAACACGCCATTAAATAAAAATGAATCTAAATTCATTTTTAGATTCATTTTTTATTTTTATAAAGGATATTTTTTAATTATTTTTGGTCTGAATTTTTAAGTTGTTGCGGGAACTTACTTGTATCTAATTCATTTGTTTCTGTGTACCAGCCATTAAATACTGGGTCATATATCGCATTTGCGCCATTTACTAATTCTTCGTATCCAACAGAGCATGCTTCAGTAGCTACATCTCTAAGACCTTCCTTAATTTTTGCATTAATTTTTGCTTCTTCTTCTTTAGTGTTTCCTCTATATAGTACTTCATCACTTTCAGGAGAAAAACTTGCTTTTAATCGTGAAGAAAAATTATTGTTATCATCATATACTATTTTCTCAAATTTATCTTTTGAACAATGTGTTATAATTTTATAATTTACATCATTAAATTTACATATTACTACTGTATCAAAATCGTATCTATCAATAGTTCTTATAAATTGTATTTGTTGTGTATTACTAATATCTGGATTTGATATATCTATAATACTATCATTAATTTTTAAACCAATTTTTATACATTTACCATTTTGATTTTTAGAAACATTTTCTATATTTTTAGAAAATAGTTCATCAATTGGTTTTTTTGGAACATTAATATTTGCTGCTGTTTTTTTATTTTTTACATTTGTTGGATTTGATGTTGCTTTATTATTTTTTGTTTGATTAATTGTATCTACTTGGTTAATGTTGTTTTCTTGATTATTCATATTTGCTTTGCATTGGTCGGCAGTATTGCAACCAGCTACAATAATTGTTCCAGCTGCTAATGAAACAGTAGTTAATGCTTTAACTAAATTAGTAAATGGTTTAGAATTTATTTTTTCAACAGTATTAATAATTGATTTATCTAAAACACTTTCTGCTGGTTTTTTATTAATTAATCTAAAAATACCCTTTACTGTATTTTTTAAAGAATCACCAAATCCTTCATCTAATTGTTCTTCATAAAGAGGTTTAACACCTGCTAATCTCAATACTTCATTAATTTGTTCATTTACTGTTTTCATTATAATATCCTTTATATTACTATTATAATATTATTTATTTTATCAATTGATAATTGATTATTTTATTAAATGGTAGGAGCACTGGGAATCTAACCCAGACATATAGATTAAGAGTCTATTATACTAACATTATATTATACTCCTATAAATGGTGAGGGTACTGGGACTCGAACCCAGATAGGCGGATTAAAAGTCCGTAATAATAGCCATTATATTATACCCTCATTAGTTGGGGATGGTTGGAATCGAACCAACTCCGTATGGAACTGAAACACTACCAATGCTCTACCATTGAGCTACATCCCCAATAAAAAATTCTTATTCACTAAATCTAACAACATTTTCAAAAATAATATAAAGAAAAAATTATGTCAAGTATCTTTTTATAAAAAATTAACTCCTGGATTTTTCTTGGTTTCCAGGAGTTAATCTAAATCTACTTGTGTTATATGTGTTTAATTAGAAACTCCTTTCACCATAGGATGTGTATAGGCAATTGGTGAATTAAATAATTCACTGTCTATATTCTTTCTAATTTGTTTACACATTAACATTTTTATATTTTTCCTTAAATTATATTTTTATTTATTTATAATATTTAAATTATTCTTTTATATAATAAAAAGTATGTAACTTTTTATCAACAGAACTATATGTTTTCTCTTTTGAAATTATTCCTTTTTTAACCAACGAATCTAATAAAGCAATTTTTTTAGCATCAAGCCCATCTTCATATATCAGTTCTTCTGCGTTTATAAGAATTAACATTTCTTTTTCAGCTTCTGTTAAATTTTTTACTATTTCTGCACGAGAAACAGATTTTACATCTTTGTCATTTGATACAATATCTTTATATTCAGCATCTAATTCTATTGTTTTATCAGGTGATGATTTATTCAATAAAGCATCAATATCTTTTTGATTTATAATCAATTCCCATTGACAAGGAATATTACCTTTGTAAATACCTTTTTCAATATTTGAAGCAATTTCATCATAAATCTTATACAATTCATCAGATGTAATGGCATTGGTTTTAATATATTCATTATCAATTTCCAATTCATAAGGAATAATATCTGAACCTGTAATATAACCAGTTCTAATATCTGCAGCAATATCTTTTTCAATATCACTAATAGAATCATAACCTAAATCATATTCCCATTTATCATCATCCCATGGAGTATCATAATAAGATTTATAATCATCCCAATAATCATATTTAGATGTTGTCTTTGCTGTTCCATCTTTTGGAGCATAAGATTTATAGTATGAAGAATATGGTGGTTCTACTGAATATGTATTACTCAACCAGCAACCTTCTTTCCATGTTCCTGCTTTTTCATTGATAATGCTATAATTAAAATCTTTATCAATGAAAAGTAATTTATTACCAGAACCAATAACTTTTTCCAAATCCGCTTTAAATTCTGGGTCTTGAACAACTCCAATACCTTCTTCTTCGATATATGGTTTTAAGAAATATTCTACAAAGTTTTTTGTATCAGACCAATCTTTATTCAAATCACCAAATTCACTCATAACACCATTATGCATCATGCACAAACCCTTTGTAACAATAAATGGGTGTGTGTTTGTAAGATTTAAAATACCATGAGTAGCATAACGGAAGTGAATAGCAAATTCCTCCTTATCTTTGATAATATCATAGATGGCATCTTTATTTGTAGATGGTTTTACAAATCTTTGAATTTCAATCTTTCCATCATCAGTTCTATAAACTACACCAACAGCATGCGGATTATTAGTAATTGCATTGTCAAATCTTTCTTTTGTTAAATAATTTTTCGCACCTTTTGGTTTTAAAAATATTAAGCACATCTCTCTTTACCTTTCTATCTTATTAATTTTTCTGTATAATATAATATTAATTTTTATTTGTCAAGCCCTTTTTATAATTTTTATTAACTTTTATTAACAAAACATTCAATAGGTAATTCTATAAAGAGAAATGATTTGTCAATTTTACATTTAACAACACTTTCTTCTAACTTTTGTTTTGGTATAATATCACTTACTATATAGTTTTTATGTTCTTTTAAAGCACCTTTATGTAAATGATAATATAAATTATCTTCTGAAAGATTTATTTTAGAAGAATCAATAGATAATCCAGTTTTAATACCATTTAAAGCATCTGCTACTGATTCAAATGTTATACCATCTGATAAATCATCAGATGCTTGTTCTACTGCGGTATCGTGAATTTCATCATCTAAATTTTCTTCTTCTTGATTTTCTTTTGTTCCCAAAGTAATTTTATCACCAGTGATATCTTTAACATTTGGATTATCAGATAATAAATCACTTAATAAATTATCGTCTATATCAATGTTATAAACATCTGTAAGTAATTTTTTCAATTTATCTACAGATAATTCACTTTCATCATTCGCAAATTTAATTTGAATGATTGAATTTAAATTACTTTTGATAAGAGCAATTTTTTTATCTTCCATTATTTCTTTTCTCTATTTGTTGGTTCTAAAGCACCTGCTAAATCTTCTAATGATGAACCTTCTTCATCTGATGTTTCTTCTTCACCAAAATCACCCAATGATTCTTCATCTGATGTTTCTTCTGATTCTTCATCTGGATTAAATTCACTAAAATCTGATTCTAAATCAGACATATCACCTTCTTCTTCAGAAGAACCCATATCCATAGATTCATCACCATTCAACATACTAACAGTTACATTATCAATTTCACCTTTAATATCAGTCATTGATTGAATCAATTGGTCTAATTTTCCACCAATATTTTGTTGAAATTCATCAGCTTTTTGAATATCATTATCATATTTGATTTTCTTTACTAATACAGCCAAATCTTTTGTTTTAATATTAGTAATTTTTTCAATCATTCCTTGAATTGCTTCACTCATGCTTTCGACATTCAATGCTAAATCTGTTGTTGAAATAGCTGCTTCTGTTAATTGTTTAATAAAATCTTTTCTCATGTTTTTCTCCGTATGATTTATTA
>Ga0310690_10004935_pt1 | contig 18502 bp, 8 predicted proteins | sample AusTroGonzalo_MG_2_FD_207661 | JGI IMG/M metagenome (GOLD analysis project Ga0310690, IMG submission 207661) | Bovine rumen microbial communities from tropical cattle in Woodstock, Queensland, Australia - Gonzalo_04 (v2) (version 2) | ecosystem: Host-associated > Mammals > Digestive system >...
CCCATTGCCGGACGCTATGGACTGGGGCGCACAGACTGCGTGACTATTGCCGTCTGTGGCACCATGATTGCCCTGCTGCTTGCTCTCGTCATCCTTGCTTTCATTCCGGCTGGCGTGGAGGGACGGCTGGCGCCTACATTCCTGCTGTGGATGGGGGCAAAGACGACCCTCTATGCACTCATCGTCTTCCTTGCCTATCCAAAGTTAACGCGCTGGTTCTTCAAACGTTTCGGCGACAACATCACGCAGTTTATCTTTGTGATGACGCTGATGATACTGAGCGCAGCCATGGCCGATGCGGCGGGGTTGGAGGGGTTGCTGGGTGCCTTCCTTGCCGGATTGGTGCTCAACCGCTATATCCCCCACGTTTCGCCCCTTATGAACCGTATCGAGTTCGTCGGCAACGCCCTTTTCATTCCCTATTTCCTCATCAGTGTGGGCATGCTCATCAACATCTCGGCTCTCTGGCAGTCACCCGCTGGCATTGTTGTCATCGGCGTGATGCTGATCACGGCTGTTGCCACCAAGTGGGGTGCAGCATGGCTGACACAGAAGATGCTGAAACTGAAGGACTACGAGCGAGAGATGCTTTTCGGCCTCAGCTCGGCGCATGCCGCCGGAGCGCTGGCTATGGTGATGGTGGGCACACGCCTTATCCAGGCTAACGGCATGCCCGTCATGGACGACAACGTGCTGAACGGCGTTGTGGCCATGATACTCGGCTCGTGCATCGTCAGCTCCGTTGCCACCGAGCGAGCAGCCTTCCGTACCGCCAAGGCTGCTGCCGAGCAACCCACTCCTCAGGGGCAGATGACAGAGAAACTGATGGTGGCCATCAACAACCCCGACAACGTGGAGGAACTAATGAGCACCGCCATCCTTATGCGTGGCCCAAAGGCGACCGGAAGCATTGTGGCACTGCATGTTTCCATCGACGGTATCGACTCTGAACGGCGGCAGGAGAAGGGGCGCGAGAACCTGCGCCGTGCCGCAGCTATCGGAGCCTCGGCCGACGTGCCAGTTATCACCCAGAACCGCCTCGGCACCAATCCTGCAGGCAGTATCCTCCATGCCTTCAAGGAGTCCGATGCCACTGAGCTCATCCTGGGTCTGCACCATCGTCACGGCTTCGCCGATTCATTCCTCGGCAACACGCTGAGCAGCATCATCGAGGGCACCCACCGCCAGGTGGTCATCATGAAACACCTCATGCCCATCAACGTCATCCATCGTATTGTAGTCGCCGTCCCTGCTGAGGCCGAAAGCGAAGTGGGCTTCTATCGCTGGTTGGAACGCATCTGTCGCATGGGCGAGCAACTGGGCTGCCGTGCCGATTTCCACGGACACCCACAGACGCTGCGTCTGGTGAGCGACTACATACGCACCCGTCATCCCAACATGCGCTTTCAGTTGATTGACATGCCCGACTGGAACGATCTGCTCACCACCACCGAAAATCTCAGCTTTGACCACCTCTTTGTTCTGGTCAGCGCCCGCAGGGGCAGCCTCTCGTGGCAGCCCTCGTTCGACAACCTGCCCAATCAGCTAATGAAGTACTTCATGGGTAATAGTCTGATGATTATCTATCCTGAGCAGCGCAGCGACGTCCTCTCTACAACCTTCACCAACCCCATCCCATGAACACTTGGCAGCAACGCACAGAACAGCTCTTTGGTGCTGAGAAGACAGAGCGCCTGCGCCGTGCCCACGTGCTGGTGGTGGGTGTCGGAGGTGTCGGAGCCTATGCGGCTGAGATGCTCTGCCGTGCCGGCATCGGCGAGATAACGATTGTGGATGCCGACACCGTGCAGCCGTCCAACATCAACCGTCAGCTCCCTGCGACGCACGCCACCATTGGTCGTCTGAAGACGGACGTCATGCGCGAGCGCCTGCTTACCATCAATCCGTCCCTCATCCTTCACGCCCTTCCCTTGTACCTCACCGAAAACGACATCCCAGCCCTGCTCGATACCCCGTTCACGTTTGTTGTCGATGCCATCGACACCATCGCCCCCAAGTGCGCCCTCATTGTCGAGGCTCACCGTCGGGCACTCCCCATCGTTTCCAGCATGGGGGCAGGGGCCAAGAGCGATATCACGAAGGTGCAGTTTGCCCGCCTTGAGGACACCTACCACTGCGGCCTCAGCAAGGCCGTCCGTACAAGGCTGCGCGCCAAGGATAAAGACCTGCTAAAGACTCCCGTCGTGTTCTCTTCTGAGCAGGCCGACCGAGCTGCCATCGTCACTGTGGAGGACGAGCGAAATAAGAAGTCCACCACGGGCACCGTCAGCTACATGCCTGCTGTCTTCGGCTGCTTCCTTGCCGACTACGTCATCCGATACATAATCTCTAATTCCTGAACATAAAGTGATTACTTTATCAAACATCACCAAGTCTTTCGGCTCGCTACAAGTGTTGCGCGGCATCGACCTGACCGTTGCCGACAGCGAAGTCGTCAGCATCGTCGGTCCCAGTGGAGCGGGAAAAACCACTCTGCTGCAAATCATCGGTACGCTCGACCGTCCTGATACGGGCACTGTCGTCATCGACGGCACCGACGTCTGCCGCTTGCGCGAGAAACCACTCTCTGCTTTCCGCAACACCCACATCGGCTTTGTCTTCCAGTTCCACCAGCTATTACCCGAGTTCACCGCCGAGGAGAACGTCATGATGCCCGCCCTCATCGCCGGACACAGCATGCACGATGCGCGTGCGCAGGCCGGCGAGTTGCTTGATTTCCTCGGCCTTGCCGAGCGTGCCGACCATAAGCCCTCGGAGCTTTCGGGTGGGGAGAAGCAGCGCGTGGCCGTGGCCCGTGCCCTCATCAACCATCCCTCCGTCATTCTGGCCGACGAGCCTTCCGGCAGCCTCGACACGCAGAACAAGCAAGAGCTCCATCAGCTCTTCTTCGACCTTCGTGAGCGTTTCCACCAGACCTTTGTCATCGTCACTCACGACGAGAGCCTCGCCGCCCTCACCGACCGTACCATCCGTCTTGTCGACGGACGCATTGTCAATACCAAAGAGGTCTTGGCTAAATAAGAAAAAAAACAAAAGGGTTTACTCAACGTGTTTTCCAATATAAAACAAAAGGAAAGAAGTCAGAGAGAGTATTAATTCCCTATCCATTAAAAGCGTTTCACCCTTTCTCTTTTTCACGCGGGTGGCTGGTGAATAAAAATACCTTTTTTCCTTTGGCGCTATGGGAAAAAGTGTGTACTTTTGCAGCGCATTTGGTTCCCTCGGCGGCACGAAAGTGTCCGTCCGTAGGGCTAAGATGGGAACGCAGTGCGATTCTGCGACTATACCCGTAGCTGTAAGTCCTGTTGATCCAGGCGACGAAGAAAAGCCACTGCTCGAAAGGGCGGGAAGGCAAGTCGCCACCAGTGGGAGGGACAAAGTCAGAAGACCTGCCAATGCCGAAATGATTTGTGTACCACGGGACTATGGTACAAAATGATGTCGGAAAAATGAGGTTGTGCCGAAAGGCCGGCTTTCATTGTTTCGGACTATTAATAATCCCGTGTACATTTTCTGAGTATTAACCCGCCAGGCGTGCCTGGCATAGTGTATACATAAGGAAATGTTTAAAAACTTTGTTGGTTACTTTCTGGTGGAAGCGTATCACCAGAAGAAGAAAGAGAGACGCAATCCGCTGAAGAACAACAGCGTCGTAGTGAAACTGGCCATATGCATCGTCAGCGCGTTGGTGGTTTGGAACTTGCCTTCGAGGTGCTTCTGTGCCGAAGGGCTCACGGTGGTGGAGCAAAGGGTGATGGCCATCTTCTGCTTCGCCACGCTGATGTGGGTGTTGGAGCCCGTGTCGGCGTGGACGACGTCCGTAATGTCCATCGTGTTACTGCTGTTCACGTGCAGCGACTCAAGCCTCTGCCTGTTCACGCGAAGCATTGAACCCGATGCGCTGGGGCACCTGCTGAGCTACAAAGGGCTGCTGGCGTGCTTTGCCGACCCCATCATCATGCTGTTTATCGGAGGATTCATCCTGGCCATTGCCGCGACGAAGAGCGGACTCGACGTGAAGCTGGCGCGCGTGCTGCTGAAGCCCTTCGGCACGCGTAGCGAGACGGTGCTGCTGGGTTTCCTGCTGGTGACGGGGCTTTTCTCGATGTTCCTCAGCAACACGGCAACGGCTGCGATGATGCTGACGTTCCTCTCGCCCGTGCTCAAGAGCTTGCCTGCCAACGGCAAGGGGCGCATAGCGCTGGCATTGGCCATCCCCATCGGGGCGAACATCGGAGGCATAGGCACCCCTATCGGCACGCCGCCCAACGCCATCGCGCTGAAGTTCCTCAACGACCCCGCGGGGATGAACATGAACATTGGCTTCGGCCAGTGGATGCTCTATATGTTCCCCCTGGCTATCGTGTTACTACTGATATCCTGGCGGCTGTTGCTAAGGCTGTTCCCCTTCACGCAGAAGACCATTGAGCTGCACATTGAGGGTGAGTCGAAGAATGACTGGCGCAGCATAGTGACCTACGTGACCTTCGGCGTGACCATCCTGCTGTGGATGTTTGACAAGGTGACGGGCGTCAACTCCAACGTCGTGGCCATGCTCCCCGTGGGGGTGTTCTGCATCACGGGCATTATCACGCGGCGCGACCTGGAGGAAATCAACTGGAGCGTGCTGTGGATGGTGGCAGGCGGTTTTGCGCTTGGGCTGGCGCTACAGGATTCAGGGTTGGCGGCGCGTCTGGTACAGACCATACCGTTTGACACGTGGAGCCCCGTGCTGATGATTGTGGGCAGCGGTCTGCTCTGTTACATCATGGCGAACTTCATCAGCCACACGGCTACAGCCAACCTGCTCGTACCCATTCTGGCGCTGGCGGGCATGTCGGCCTCGGCCACGCTGGCCCCGTTGGGCGGCGTGAGCACGTTGCTCATCGGCGTGGCGCTTGGCTCAAGTCTTGCCATGCTGCTGCCCATCAGCACTCCGCCGAATGCGTTGGCGCATGCCACGGGGCTCATTGAGCAGAAGCAGATGATGAAAACGGGCCTCATCATTGGCATCGTCGGCTTCCTGCTGGGCTACGGGATGTTGATTCTCTTAGGCACGAACGGGCTACTTTGAGCCTGGAGCGTTTTCACATGAATTCCCACTCAAAACGAGAGGCTTCTTCATGGAGATATTCGGTATCTCCCGCGCGCGTTCGCGAATAAGAAGGATAGTGACGAATTGTAACCTTGCAGATGAGAAGGTCGCCAACCATCATGCTGGATGCATCGGCTGACAACCTCCGTACCCCCGATTTCACTATAAAAAGTGCCGTCTGCTGAGCGGTTTCCTTTTTGGGTTGTCATTCGATAGGGAGGCTTTTTCGTTGAGGACTTACGGATTGTAACCTTTCATTCCAATAGAATCAGCTTCTATTTCCGCAGAAGCTGATTCTATTTTGTCAGAAGCTGATTCTGCGTCGTCAGTTGCTTGGTCTGAGCGCACAGCGTACTGCGTTACGGTCATAGCGCACTACGTTACGGGCACGACGCACTACGTTACGGACGCAACGTTTGACAAAAAACTGTAAGCACGTCTTGAAAAGGCCCTTTTCCGAATGACAACCCAAAAAGGTAACCGCCCAGCAGCGGGCACTTTCCTATAGGAAACGCCGGTTCGCAACCCGTCACGGAAGGAAAAATTCCAAACCCGAAAGCGACCATTGGCGGACTGCTTTCAATTTTACATAGTGTGAAATCGAAGCCTGAGGTTTCGGGCTTGTCGCGTAATATAGTCGAGGTAGTCGGTGACGGCTTGGAGGCAGACGGGGCAGAAGCCGTAAGCAAGGGTGTTCATGAGGCAATGCTCGTAGGGACGCCAAATACCGTGCTCAAGGTAACCGCCGCCCTCGGGCAGGGTGTTGCCGTGGATGGAGTCGCTGGGCATGAGGGCATAGGCCCACGGCTTGCGCGAGACGTCAACTTTGGTGGTGAGGTTGGCCTCCCAGGGCTCGACGGCAGGGTCGTACTGGTCGGAGGTGGTGTTGCCGATTTCGACATACTCGTCGCCGAGGCCAAGCATCTGATGGCCGAACTCATGGACGTGGACGCGTCCCGAGGTGCCGCGTGCTTCGTGCCCGGCGCCAATGCCGTAGAAGTTGTAGATGCCGCCCCCACCGTACTTGTCGGAGTTGGTGAGGATGTAGATGTAGTCGTAGGGGGCGTGGCCGGCGATGTCGCGCACGGCCTGAAAGTCGTAGGTCATCTGGTAGCGCTCGGAGTCGAAGGTGAAATAGTTTGCCTTGATGGCGGTGCTGCGCCACTTGCCGATGGCAGGGATGGAGACGCCGCTCTCGGCCGAGGGAGCCCACACGAGGCGCATGTTGACGCGTTGCTCGTTACTGGTCCAGGGCTCGAAGCTGAAGAACTCGCTGGCGAAGAACTGACAGTCGCGGACGAACTGCTCGCGCTCGCCCTCGGTGTAGCCCTCGGGGATGAGCACGATGTCGAGGCAAGTGTGTGGGTCGCCTACGACGTGGATGTCCTCGGTGTCGTAAAGCTTCGAGAAACCGCGTACGAAGTAGTTGTCGGCCTTGATTTCGTATTCAAACTTCAATTCCCAAGGGACGACGGTCTGGAGGTCGTGGAAACGGGGGTCATGCGGATTGCCGCGCGACCATATTTGGGCAATGGCGTCGCGCTTGGGGTAGGGGAAGACAACGCTCTCGGGCATACCCAGCGAGGTGGTCTTGGCCTCGGGCGTGCATTGCCACTCGCCCCACAGCGTGCAGTAGTGGAACGAATAGATTTCGAGCCCCGTCTCCTTGTCGAGCAGCACAAAACGCTGGTTGCCGTAGTCGAACGAGTCGCGCAGCGAGACGTACGAGCCGGCGAAGTAGGGCTCCTCCTTGAGTTCGTCGAAGAAGTACATCTCCTCGTCGGCATTGCCACAATGGTAGAAGTCCATCCGCATGGTCTTGTTCTCAAAGTAGTCAGAGAAAGAGATTTGGGGTAGGGTTTCTTCCTCCTTTTCTTCGGGAGAGGGCAGGGGAGAGGCTGTCGGCCTGCTGTTTAGCGATGCCTGGCAGGTAGCCAGGAGGGCAAGGGAGGTGATGAGAATGAGTCTTGTTTTCATAGGGCTGGGATTTTGGGCACAAAGATACGTTAAAATCTGAAAAAAAAGGATAATGTACGAAAAAAGATACTATCTTTGCCCGATTTTATATGAGAAATATCTACATGGAAAAACGCAAAATGACTTTTTGGCAGATGTTCAATCTGAGCTTCGGATTCTTCGGCGTGCAGATTGCCTATGCCCTCCAGAGTGCTAACATCAGCCGTATCTTTGCCACGCTGGGTGCCGACCCGCACCAGCTGAGTTTCTTTTGGATTCTGCCGCCCTTGATGGGCATGGTGGTGCAGCCGTTCATCGGCAAGTGGAGCGACCGTACGTGGTGCCGCTGGGGCCGCCGCAAGCCCTATCTGCTGGCGGGTGCGCTGGTGGCCGTGTTGGTGATGGCGTTCCTGCCCAACGCGGGCAGCCTGAACCTCTCGACGGCATATGTCTTCCTCGGGTTGAACGCTGCTATGTGGTTCGGTCTATTCTCGCTAATCTTTCTTGACACCAGCATCAACGTGGCCATGCAGCCCTTCAAGATGATGGTGGGCGACATGGTGAACGAGGAACAGAAGGCGACGGCCTACAGCATCCAGTCGTTCCTCTGCAACGCGGGCTCGCTGTTCGGCTACCTGTTCCCCATCTTTTTCACGTGGATAGGGTTGAGCAACACCGCCCCCGAGGGCGTGGTGCCCGACACGGTGAAGTGGAGCTTCTACACGGGTGCGGCGCTGCTGATAGGCTGCGTGCTGTTCACCTTCGCAAAGGTGAAGGAGATGAATCCGCAGGAGTATGCCGAGTTCCACGGCGCACCCCTCCTGAAAGAGGGGCAGGAGAAGACCTCCTTCGCCAAGTTGCTGGCTCATGCACCTGCAACGTTCTGGACTGTCGGACTGGTGCAGTTTTTCTGCTGGGCGGCGTTCCTGTTCATGTGGACCTATACGAACGGCACCGTGGCAGCCAACTGCTGGCACACCACCGAGGTGTCGTCGGCAGGCTATCAGGCTGCTGGTAACTGGGTGGGTGTGCTGTTTGCCGTGCAGGCGGTGGGCTCCATCCTTTGGGCCACGCTCATCCCCCGCTTCAAGAACCTCCGGACGGCCTATATCGTCAGCTTGCTGCTGGGTGCCGTTGGTTTCGTGAGCGCAGCCTTCATCCATAACCAGTACGTGCTGTTTGTCAGTTTCTTCCTCATCGGCTTTGCGTGGGCTGCCATGCTGGCGCTGCCCTTTACGCTGCTCACCAACGCATTGAGCGGCGAGCATATGGGTGAGTACCTTGGGCTGTTCAACTGCACCATCTGCTTGCCGCAAATCGTGGCGGCAGCGCTGGGCGGCGTGCTGCTGAAGGCGCTGGGTGGAGCGCAGGCCTCGATGCTCATTGCCGCAGGCGTGTTGCTGGTGCTGGGCTCATTGGCTGTGCTGCTGGTACAGGTGAAAAAGAAGAAATAAGAAAAATACATTCACACTTAATTATTAACCAAATTATTCATTTAACCAACGTTTCTTATGAAAAGAATCAAGAAAAGACTCGTGGCCGTCGTGGCACTCTGCCTGATGACCACACTCGTGTTCGCCCAGGGCGGGCACACGGTTAAGGGAGTAGTTTCAGACGAGATGGGCCCCGTGGTGGGCGCCAGCATCATTGAGAAGGGAAATGCCACGAACGGTACCACTACCGACTTCGATGGTCGCTTCACCCTCAGCGTGCAGAATCCCAACGCTACGCTCGTCTTCTCCTACATCGGTCTCCAGACCAAGGAGGTCGCCCTTAACGGGAGAACCAACATCACCGTCAACCTCGAGGAGGACTCAGAGCTCCTCGAAGACATCATCGTCATCGGCTACGGTACGGTGAAGAAAAACGACCTCACAGGTTCCGTGGCAGCCGTCAAGGCCGACCAGCTGAACAAAGGTGTCGTCACGTCGCCTACCGACCTGCTGAAGGGTAAGTCGGCGGGTGTCGTCCTCACCAGCGGCGACGGTGCCCCGGGCAGCGCAGCTACCATTCGCGTGCGTGGCGGTTCGTCGCTGAAAGCCAGCAACGACCCCCTTATCGTCATCGATGGTCTGCCCGTCTCGAACGAGGGCATCAGCGGCACAGCCAGCGCCCTCTCGTCCATCAACCCCAGCGACATCGAGAGCTTCACCGTGCTGAAGGACGCTTCAGCTACCGCCATCTACGGTAGCCGTGCCTCTAACGGTGTCATCATGATTACCACAAAGAAGGGCAGTAAGTTCGACACGGGCACACCCCACATCGACGTCGATTTCACCAGTTCCATCAGCCAGAACACCAAGTATGTTGATGTGCTGAGTGCTGCTGAGTTGCGTACCCTCATGGCCAAGACCTATGGCGAAAGCTCCGAGGCCTATGGCCTGTTGACCGACGCCAACACCGACTGGCAGCGTGAAATCTTCCAACTGGCCCAGACCTACGAGGCCAATGCCTCCATCCGCGGCTCAGTGGGCGATAAACACAACTACATGCCCTACCGCGTCAGCCTTGGCTATCTCAATCAAGGTGGTACGCTGAAGACCTCGAAGATGACGCGTGAAACCCTCTCGGCCAACCTAACCCCGACGCTGATGGACGAGCACCTTACTGTCAACCTCAACGCCAAACTGATGAACATGGACACCCGTTTTGCCAACACCGGTGCCATTAGTCAAGCCGTGCAGTACGATCCCACCAAGCCCGTCTATGACGAGAACGGCTTAAACGGCTACAGCTGGTGGAACTACGGACGCGGCACTTCCGACATTGCTAACTGCAACACCATGGCTAACCAGAATCCTATGGCTATGCTGAACGACAAGAACGACCGCAGCAATGCTCGTCGTTTCATCGGCAATGCTCAGTTCGACTATAAGATTCACGGTTTCGAGGACTTGCGCCTCAACCTCAACCTTGGTATCGACCACACCTCGTCCAAGGGCAACGTCGACGTTGCTCCGGGCACCGAGCAGTCGTTCCACAACACCAAGCAGAGCGGCTCAGGCTACCACACCAACTACAGCCAGCAGCACACCGACAAGACCCTCGAGGCGTATGCCGACTACAGCCACGACTTCGGTAAGGCATTCATCGACCTGATGGGTGGTTACAGCTGGCAGCATTTCTACACCCAGTCGTTCAATGAGCAGTTCAAGGCTGATGGCACCCCCGAGACGGCTGCCGACTACTACCTGAGCACCCCGCTGACGAATAAGACGGAGTACTACCTCGTCAGCTTTTTCGGACGCGCCAACTTCAGCTTTGCTGACCGCTACATGATTACCGCCACGCTGCGTCGCGACGGTACCAGCCGTTTCGCTAACAACAAGTGGGGCCTCTTCCCCTCCGTTGCTCTCGGCTGGAACATCAAGAACGAGGGCTTCCTGAAGGACTCCGACGCCATCAGCGCCCTGAAGCTCCGCCTCAGCTACGGACAGACCGGTCAGCAGGACCTGCAGGCTGGCGACTATCCTACGCTGGCCACCTACACCTGGAACACCAACCAGAGCTACTACATCTTTGGCAACCAGTGGTTCCATCCCCTCCGTCCTGACGGTTACAACGCCGACCTGAAGTGGGAGACCACCACTACGTACAACGTCGGTCTCGACTACGGCATTGCCGGAGGCCGCATCTATGGTACCATCGATGCCTATAAGCGCTTCACCAAGGACCTGCTCAACTACACCCCAGTGGCAGCAGGCGCTAACCTCACCAACTACCTCGACGCCAACATCGGCGACCTGGAGAACGAAGGTGTGGAGTTTGAAGTCAACTTCATTCCCGTGGAGACACGCGACTGGAACTGGACCATCGGCTTCAACGTGGCCTACAACAAGACCACCGTTACCCGTCTGACGACGGACGACGAGCGTCCCGACTACTACGGCGTTACCACCGGCGGCATCAGCGGCGGTACGGGCAACACCATCCAGGTGCATCAGACCGGCCAGTCGCCCTACAGCTTCTTTGTCTATCAGCAGGTCTATGACACCGATGGCAAACCCATCGAGGGTATGTATGTGGACCGCAACAAGGACGGCAAGATTAACGATGCCGACAAGTACTGCTACAAGAAGGCGGCTCCCGACTTCACCTATGGCTTGAACACGAACCTCAGCTACAAGAACTGGACGCTGGCTGCCAGCGCACACGCCAATGTGGGCAACTATGTTTACAACAACATTGCCTCCAACGGCGACCTGCTGACCGACCTTGCTACGAACGGCTTTGTCAACAACCGTTACCGCACGGCCGAGGAGCACAACTTCACCAACTTCGCCCAGTACTTCAGCGACATGTACGTCCAGAACGCTTCGTTCCTGAAGCTCGACAACGTCACCTTGAGCTACCGCTTCAACTTTAAGGACCGTCACAGCCTCAGTGTATTCGGTACTGTGCAGAATGTGGCCTGCCTCACCGCCTATAAGGGCATCGATCCCGAAATCTTCAACGGCATCGACAATAACATGTATCCGCGTCCTCGCACCTATATGCTTGGCCTGAAGTATAATTTCTAATCGCTTAACGGATATGAAAACTATGAAAAAGAGTATATTTGCAATTCTGGGTGTAGGCGCAGCAATGGCTCTCGGCCTCAGCTCGTGCGTCGGTGACCTCAACGTCACGCCCATTGACGAGAATATCCAGTTACCCGAGGACGTTCTCAATAGCCAGGATGCCTTTAAGGCCCTTCTGGCGAAGTGCTATCAGGGACTCTGCTGCTCCAGTTCATTCGGCCCCGACGGCGGCCCTGACATCGACGGCGTCGATGGCGGCTATGGCCAGTACATGCGTGCCGTGGTGAACATGCAGGAAGTTTCCACCGACGTGGTGGCCTGCTGCTGGAACGACGGTAACCTGTTTGACATCCACAACATGTGCTGGAACAGCTCCAACGAGTTCGTTCTCTCCATGTATTATCGTATTTTCTACCAAGTCGGTCTCTGCAACGAGTTCATCCGCCAGAGCAAGGCTACGACCATCGAGGGTTACACCGAGAAGGAAGCCTACATTGCCGAGGCTCGCGCCCTGCGTCTGCTCTCGTACTACCACGCCATCGACATGTTCGGCAACATCCCCTTCTCGACGGAGGAGAACAGCGTCGGTTCCACCGGCCCCGAGCAGAAGATGCGTGCCGACCTTTTCGACTGGATGGTCACCGAGGCAAAGAGCCTGCTTGAGGGCAGCGAACTTGCAGCCATCGGGCAGAACGAGTACGGCCGTGCCGACAAGGGTCTGGTGTGGATGATTCTGGCCAAGCTCTATCTGAACGCCGAAGTCTGGAAGGGCACACCCATGTACGGCGAATGCGCCACGGTTTGTGAGGAAATCATCAAGTCGTATCCCCTGCATGCCAACTGGGCCGACCTCTTCCTGGCCGACAACCACCTTTGGACGAAGAACAAGAACTACCACGGCGACGAACTTATCTTCGTTGCCCCGCAGGATGGCCTCACATTGCAGTCCTACGGCAGCACCAACTTCCTTGTCTTTGCAAGCACCTGGAGCGTGGCCGGCGACGACAGCCGCACCATGGACGCTTCGGGCGACATGGGTATCTCCTCCGGATGGTCGGGCTTGAGCCTCACGGGCACGTTCACCAGCAAGTTTGCCGACGGCGACGCCCGTGCCACCTTCTTCAAGGGCGGCTTTGCCCAGTACATCGACCAGATTCGTGACGACGTGGGTGCCAGCAACGGCTGGAAGAGCATGAAGTTCCGCAACGTCAACCACGACGGCAGTGCCGCTCAGGCTGCGGGCTTTGTTGATATCGACTTCCCCGTCTTCCGCAGCGCCGATGCCTACCTGATGTATGCCGAGTGTGCCGCTCGTGGCGGTGCCGACAAGGCCAAAGGCCAGCAGTACCTCAACGCCGTGCGCCATCGTGCCGGCATGGGCGACCTCACCCTGTCGCTTGACAACATCCTCGACGAGCGTGCCCGCGAGCTCTACCTCGAAGGCCACCGTCGTCAGGACCTCATCCGCTTCGGCCTCTTCACCTCGGGCGACTACCTCTGGGAGTTCAAGGGTGGCGAGCCGACAGGAAAGGCCGTCGACAGCCACTTCAACCTCTATCCGCTCACCAGCGGCGACACCAATGCCAACGGCAACCTCAAGCAGAACGACGGATATTAATGGATAATGGATAATTGATAATGTATAATTAACAATTACGAATATGAAAAAATATATTTCTATAGCACTGATTGCCGTCGTGGGATTCCTTGCCTGGTCCTGCTCGGACGACAACATTGTAGCTGTCTTTAACCCCGACGACGTTACTCCGCAGACGCTGGGCAACGTGACGGGCACAACGCTTACTCCTGACGGCGAGCCCATCGTTATCAACTTCTCGGGTGTTGACTTCGGGCTGGATGTCCCTGCCTCCTACACCCTCTATGTAGCCAAGGCAGGCACGAATTTTGACCCGCAGCAGAAGGTTCCCGCAACCATCGATGCTGAGAAGGGCACCATCACCATCAAGCAGCCCGACCTGAACACCGCGTTGCTTAACCTCGGCGCTACGGCCGACACCGACTTTGAGGTGGAGTTCCGCCTGGTGGCCAATGCCTTGACGGACAAGAATGCAGCTGTCGGGGCTACTACCACCCTCAGCGAAGTCAAGGCAGCTGTCTTCCAGGTCTATGAGGCTACGCTGCTTGACAAGGATGTCTATGAAATCGTGTATGTCCAGGGCAGCTATGCCGGCTGGAACTTCGACAACTGCCAGTACCTCTACAACTACTCGAAGGACGGCCACACCTACAGCGGCGTGGTTGACCTTGGCGATAAGGCTGCCGAGGGTATCAAGGTGACCGGCATCGCCGACTGGGGCAACGATACCGGCAACTGGGGCTTCGACGACGACAGCGGCACACAGGAGCCCGAGGCTAGCAGCCTGCAGCTGCTCAACGGCTCCAACACCAACGTCACCGCCTACAATAAGCGCTTCTATAGCTTCACCTTCGACAAGAACAGCCTCGTGCTGAAGAAGAACTGGGGTGCTGACGTCATCTCCATCATCGGCGGCTTCAACGGCTGGTCCGACGAAGGCGAGGTTGACATGGACTACAACCCCGACTACGTCCGCTTCTATGCCGACGTTGACTTTGCCGAGGCCACGGAGTTCAAGTTCCGTGCCGACCATACATGGGGCGATGCTGAGTGGGGTGCTGACGCCGTCCTCAAGGGGAGCAACATTCCCTGCGAGGCTGGACAGTACCGTATCTACCTCGACTTGAATAAGAATGAAGTCAAGATTGACGCCAACATGTACGGCAAGGAAGAGCCGAAGGCTGGCAAGGACGAGCCCGAACCCGAGCCTGTGACCTACAAGGGCTGGGGCATGGTCGGCAGCTTCAATGCCTGGGGCGATGATGCTCCTATGACCGAGGCAGGTGGCGTCTGGACAGGCTATGTCAACCTCGATGCCGATGCTGAGTGGAAGATCCGCAAGGACGCAGCCTGGACCGAGAACTTCGGTGGCACGTTCGTTGCCTTCGGTGAACCCTTCGAGGCTGTCGCTGGTGGCGACAACATCACGATTGGCCAGGCAGGCTTCTTCAAGGTAGTCTTCGACAGCAATGCCGGCACCATCACCATCTTCGAGGGCGATGTATGGTCGCTCATCGGCACTCTCAACGGCTCCAACTGGGATACCGACTACTTCTGCACGCTCACCGACGGCAAGTGGGTCAGCCCCGAGTTCACCATCGAGGAGGGTCAGGAGTTCAAGTTCCGCCACAACGCTGGCTGGGACGAGAATTTCGGCGGCACGTTCACCGAGCTGGGTGCAGCCTTCGAGGCTGTCGCTGGTGGCGATAACATCAAGGCTCCCGCAGGTAAGTACGTCGCTACGCTCGACACTGAGGCCAAGACCATCGTCGTTGTCAACGCTACCAAGAGCTGGGGCGTCATTGGCGACTTCAATGGCTGGGACGGCGACGAGGTGATGACCGAGGTCGCCCCTGGCGTCTGGATGAGTGAAACGCTGACGCTCAGTGGCGGCTGGAAGGTACGCTTCGACGGCGGCTGGGCTGTCAACTACGGCGGCTCCACACCCGCTGCGCTTGGCCAGTACGTACAGGCTGTGCCCGGTGGCGATAACATCGGCATCGAAGGCACCTTCAAGGTCGTCCTCAACACCAACAACGGCACCATCGGCACCCTTCAGTGGGGACTCGTGGGCAGCATCGCCAGCCTTGGCTTTGGCTGGAACGAGGACTATCCCATGACGCTCGGCGCCGATGGCAAGTGGTACAGCATCCCCGTGGCCCTCACCACCGACGACCAGTTCAAGATTCGTAAGAACGCCAGTTGGGACGAGAACTTCGGCGGCACCTTCGCCGCTGTCGATGAGGCCTTCGAAGCTGTCGCTGGTGGCGATAACATCAAGGTTGATGCCAACGGTACCTACATGGTCGTCTATGACCCCGAAGCAGCCACGCTTACGCTCACCAAGGCCTACTGGGGCGTCATTGGCGGCTTCAATGGCTGGGGCGGCGACGACTTCATGTACTACAACGGCGACGGCAAGTGGTACAGCTTCAACCGCACCTATGAGGGCGAGTGGAAACTCCGCATGGAAGCCGATTGGGCTGTCAACCGCGGCGGCACGTTCGGCGAGGTGGGCACGCCCTTCGAGGTGACGCAGGACGGCTCCAACATCAGCGTTGGCGAGCTGACCGGCTTCGGCATCGTCTACGACACCGCTGCCGAGACCGTCACCATCACCACCGACAAGGTGCTGTAACCCATCAAACGTATTCAGTAGAGAGCGTTCCGCCTTCGGGCGGAGCGCTCCTGCTTTTTTCCTCTGTTGCGCGTGCGCCTGCGTTTCCTGTGCGGCTGCGTTTCCTGTGCGGCTGGGGTCGCGTGTGCGGCTGCGTTGAGGCCTTTTGCCTCTGCCGAAGAGTCTGATAAATGGGGAGTTAGTGATTGTTGCAACCCTGACAGGGGGTTCTTTTCTTAGCGTGTCATCTGCGGGATAGAGAAGACATAGTAATTCAGCGACTACAAAAATCACCATTCTGATGAGCACCGAAACACCCCAACGCAGCCGCACGGGAAACACAGCCGTACGCGATTCCCGGCCGCACGTGATTCGCAACCGCACGTGATTCCCAGCCGCACGCGTTTCCCAGGCGTACACGTAGCGCGCACGTACTAATGTTCCCACAGAAGCAGCATCTGTGCTCACAGAAGCAGCTTCTACGGCGCCAGAAGCAGCTTCTACGCTCACAGAATCAGCTTCTAAACCGTTAGAATCAGCTTCTGTGAACTTTGTTCGTAACAAAAAACATGTATTATCCATAAATCCGTGCAGTTCTTTCATGCTGCAAAGTTACGGCAAGAAAAATGTCTGATGTTGCACTCATGTGCAACGTGGTTCATGGAAGCGGCCTTATCTTTGCAGCAGATTCTTTCATAACTCTTGACAAAAAAGATTTTTCCAATCCTTTGCACGTTAGATAAAACATTGTACCTTTGCAACCGAAAATACCAAATGTTTTATCGTCCTAAAGCAATAGTATTTGCATAATGTAAAAACCGACAACTATGAATAAGAAACTCCAATTCTTCCTCCCTGTGGTTATGCTGCTGCTCGGCTTCGTGCAGGGGTTCGCACAGGAAACGGCGAAATGGGACGGCTCGGGAACAGTCACTGACCCTTACCAGATTCGTAACTCTGCCGACTGGGCGACGCTGGCAAGTGAGGTCAGCAGTGGCAATGTAGCCGCTGGCACTGCCTTCAAACTGATGGGCGACATCAGCATCAGTACTGCAGTGGGTACCAGCGATCATCGGTTCAGCGGCACGTTCGACGGCGGCGGCCATACCATCACCGCCAACCTCTCCGCCACGAGCGGTCTGGCAGCTCCCTTCGCCTACGTCACAAGTGCTACCATCAGCCACCTCCACGTGGAGGGTACCATTCAGGGCGGAAAGCACACTGCGGGCCTTTGTGGCGGCGTGATGGGCACGAGCAGGATTGAGGACTGCCACGTGTCGGCTGCCATCACCACCTTCGCCGAGAACAGCCAGATTGTGGTGGGAGGTATAGTAGGGCATGGCAATTCGGCCACGCTGACCGTGGAGGGCTGTATGTTCGACGGAACCATCACCGCCACGAGCAGCATCAGCTATAGCTATGCCGGAACCATCGTAGGCTGGTGTAATGCGTCTGATGGCATCACCGTGAAGAACTGCATCGAGAACGCCAGCTACACGAACATCAGCCATGCCGGCATGAACTACAAATATAATACAAATGCTAATCCCTCGGCATCGGCCATCACGTCGGCGAACAGCTACTCGCTGAACCACAACTGGGGCGAGGTGAAGCACGGTTACAAACTTATCTACCTCTCGGACAGCTACCCTCCCCAATGTACAGCCAATGCCACCTATACCACCACAGCCATCCAGGCATTGCCCCAGGGTCTGAAACTGGGCGAGACATTCTACCTGGGCAGCGGCGAGACGATAACCTTTGAGTCTTACGACCTTCCCGGCGGGTTTGTCTTTATGGACTATTGCTTTAGCACACCCGAAGGCAATGTTACCATTAATGGAGGTAATCAAACACTCACCATGCCGGCAGAGGATGTCTATATGGCGCTCAACAGCGACCTGAAGGGCAACGGCGATGAAGACAGTCCCTACCTTATAGAGAATGCAGGCGACTGGCTGTATTTCACCTATACATTCGCCGACAAAGGCACGAAGGGCTATCATTTCCTTCTTACCGACGATATCGACATCAACACCCGTGCGGGCTATGTGCTTGAGGGCGCCGGCGACCTTTGCTTTACCGGCGTGTTCGACGGCGGCGGCCACACCATCACCGCCCATCTGAGTGGCGGCGACAATACGGCACCCTTCTACAAGCTCAACGGCGGCACCATCAAGAACCTGCATGTGGCAGGCGACATCACCGGCGGCATCCACTCGGCGGGACTTGTGGCTGGCATTTTGGGCAATGGGAATACGAACCTGATTGAGAACTGCCGTGTGTCGGCCACCATCACGTGCCGCAGCACCCATGCCGGCGGCTTCGTGGGCCATGCCTCCAGCTCGACCACCACGCTATGCGGCTGTCTGTTCGACGGCACCATCACAGGCAGCTCGCTTGCCAACGCCGGCTACCTCGTGGGCTGGTGCGCCACGGGCGGCAGCGGCATCACGCTTGAGGACTGTGCGGCATACAACCAGCATGTCATTGGAGCCACGGGCTGCAAGATGGACTTGGTGCTGGACGATACGCGGACAGGCCGCGCAGGCACAGCCACCAACACCTACGGCGGCTACGACGTGGGCAATTCTATGATGGTGCTGCGCAACGCCAATCCTGCCCTCAGGCTGACATACGCCTTGATGGGTCCGGCGGAACCTGTCCGATACCCCGTAAGCCATCTCGCGTCTTAC
>Ga0310690_10004936_pt1 | contig 18498 bp, 12 predicted proteins | sample AusTroGonzalo_MG_2_FD_207661 | JGI IMG/M metagenome (GOLD analysis project Ga0310690, IMG submission 207661) | Bovine rumen microbial communities from tropical cattle in Woodstock, Queensland, Australia - Gonzalo_04 (v2) (version 2) | ecosystem: Host-associated > Mammals > Digestive system >...
CCATTCTCGTCGCGCTTAAACACTAAGCGTCCGCGATGACGGGCTGAGACGTGCAACGTTGTCTTGCGGTTCTCAGGGTACTGCTCTGTCGATTTGTTGGTGAAGAAGTCCTTGAAGTATTCCTTCCAGGTCACCTTCATGCCCGTAGCGAGCGTCTTCATGCCGTGCCCTATCTCTCCGAAATATGATTGTTCTTTTTCCATTTCTTCTTACGATTTAATAGGATTAAAGATACCACCCCATAGCCACCACGACAGTCATCAGCACAAGGTTGATAAGCGACAGGGGCATGAGGTACTTCCATTCGAGCTTCAGAATCTGGTCGATACGCAGACGGGGGAACGTCCACTTGATCCACATGAGTAGCCACACCACGGTAAGCGTCTTTCCGAAGAACCAAACGATGCCGGGAATGTAGTTCATCACCGTGTCGAAGCCCTCCACACCAATATTAATGGGAGCCCAGCCACCGAGGAACACCATCGTGGCGATGCCTGCAATAATAAAGAGATTGAGGAACTCGGCTAAGTAGAAGAAGCCGAAGCCCATACCGCTGTACTCGGTGTGGTGTCCAGCCGTCAGCTCGCTCTCAGCCTCAGCCATATCGAACGGGCCACGGTTGGCCTCGGCGTTACCAGCGATGAGGAACGTTACGAAAGCGATGATGGCAGGAATATGGCCCTTGATGATGAGCCAGTTCCAGGGACCCGTCTGATACTCCACAATACCACTCACCTGCATCGTGCCTGTCAGGACGACAGCGGTGATGAGGCAGAGGCAGAGCGACATCTCGTAGCTGATCATCTGCACGGCACCACGCATGGCACTCACCACAGAATACTTGTTGTTAGAACCCCAGCCAGCCAGGAAGATGCCCACCACGCCAATCGACGAGATGGCAGTAATGAGGAACAGACCCACGTTGAAGTCGAGAATGCCCATACCATTGTTCCAGGGCAGGAAGCAGAACGTGCCCACCGATGCCACAATCACCAGCACGGGTGCGATGGCATAGAGCAGCTTGTCGGCCTTATCGACGAAGAAGATCTCCTTGATGAGCATCTTCAGCACGTCGGCAAAAATCTGCAGCAAGCCCCAGTAGCCTACGCGCATCGGGCCTAAGCGGCACTGGAAGTAGGCACAGACCTTACGCTCCATGAAGATCATCAGGCAGGCAATCAGTGCGTAAGCCGTCAGCACAATGACGCCGATGAGCACGCACTCAATCAATATCGACAGGAAATCTCCCAGCCCCAGCGTCTGGCGCAGGAGATTGTCGAACCATGTTGTTACTATACTAAAATCAAACATATTTCTATCGGTCTATATCAGGAATAACTACGTCAATAGCGGCACAAGTGGCAATGAGGTCAGCAATCTTCTGACCACGCAGCATCGGGTCGAAAGCGCCGACAAGCGAGAGACCCATCGGACGCATCTTCATGCGATAGGGGCTCTTGTCGCCACGAGAGTCAAGATAGATACCAAACTCACCGGCAACACCCTCGACAGCATAGTACCACTGTCCCTCGGGCACCTTGATGATGGGCTTCTGCTTCACGTAGAAGTCACCCTCAGGAATATTGTCGATGAGCTGCTCGATGATGTTCAGGCTCTGGTACATCTCTTGAATGTGCACGAAGTAGCGTCCCATCGAGTCGCAGGTGTTAGTAGTGCACTGTTCCCATTCCACCTTGTCGTACATGTCGTAGGGATGGTTCTTACGCACATCGTTCTTCCATCCCGAGGCACGTCCGGCAGGACCTGTGACGGCATAGCTGATGCAATCTTCAAGGCTCATCGGGCCACAGTTCTCCAGACGGTTGTGGGTGATGACATTGTCGCCAAACACATCCATATACTCCTGAATCGTCGGACGCAGATACTTCACCAAATCCTTCACGTTCTTCACGAAGTTCGGATCGATGTCATCCTGCAGGCCACCTATTCTATAATAATTCTGAATCAGACGTCCACCCGTGGTCTCCTCCATGCAGTTCAGCACGTGCTCACGGTCACGCATGCCGTAGAGGAAAGCGGTCAGGGCACCCAGGTCCTGAGCAACGCATGAAGTGAACAACAGGTGAGAATCCAAACGCTGAAGCTCGTCCATAATGGTACGGATGTACTTGATACGGTCGGTCAGCTCTACTTCCATCGCCTCCTCAATGACGCCTACCAATGCGTGGCGGTGCTGCATGGCGCCTAAGTAGTTAAGACGATCAGTCAGGGCAAGCGTCTGGGGATAGGTCATCTGCTCCCACATCTTCTCGATACCACGATGGATATATCCGAAGTGCGGATAGATTTTCTTCACCACCTCGCCTTCGAGAACGGTTTGCAGGCGCAACACGCCATGTGTGGCAGGATGCTGAGGGCCGATGTTGATGACATAGTCATCGGTATTGAACAGTCTGTTCTGCTTCGACTGCAGATGGCCGTCATTGTCGATGAAATACTCCAGACCATAGTTGGGCTCGTCGTCATCCTCTAACGAATATTCATCGTTGAACTTCCAGTCCTTGCGGAAGGGATAGCCCTTGAAGTCGCTACGGAGGAAGAGGCGGCGCATGTCAGGATGGCCCAGGAATACGATGCCATAGAAATCATAGACCTCGCGCTCCAGAAGGTCGGCTACTCGCCAGATATTCGAGACGGTGGGGATAAAATACATGAGCTGGCCATCAGTATCACCTGTGCCGTTGCTCGACATACCGTCGCCACAGACCTGTGTCTTGGCCAGCATCTTCACGGAGCAACGCTCATGCGTCTTGGTGTTTTCTAAAATATAGATACAACCAAGGCTGTTCTCGCCGAAGTCCTCGCCAACGATAGTCACCAAGTAGTCGAAGCCCTTCTGCTCCTTTAAGTTCTGCATTTCCTTAGCGAACTTCTCAAACTCAAATGATAAGAACTCTAATTTCATGCCTTTACCTCCTCATTATTCATTACTAATTGCTCATTTTTCATTTCATCAATAAAGTCCTGTGGGACTTCGTTGATGACCAGCGGTTCGCGGCGATGGTCGCCTAACTGGTTGCGGAACGTCAGTTCCTCGTTGCTCACACCCAGTTCGCGCTCCTCGGCCGTCTGCTTATGATTGGCACCACCGAAGAACTTCTCGATTTTCACTTTGCGCTGCAACTGCATCATGCCATAGAGGATAGCCTCAGGACGGGGAGGACAGCCAGGGATGAAAACATCGACGGGCACAATCTCCTCGATGCCCTTCACCACATGGTAGCTCGACTTGAAGGGACCTCCGCTGATGGCGCAACCACCTACGGCAATGACATACTTCGGCTCGGCCATCTGGTCGTAAAGACGCTTCAGGGCAGGAGCCATCTTGTGAGTAATGGTGCCGGCACACATAATCAGGTCGGCCTGACGGGGAGAGTTACGCGTCACCTCAAAGCCGAAGCGGGCAAAGTCGTAACGGGCACAGCCACAAGCCATGAACTCGATGCCACAGCAACTCGTAGCGAAGGTGAGCGACCAAAGCGAGTTCGAGCGGCCCCAGTTGATAAGACGGTCTAGCGAACCAGTAATCACATTCACCCCACCCTCGTGCAGCTCGTCGATAATCTGCTCCAGCGACTCGTTGTCTTTCCATTCCTCGTAAGGAATAGACTTGATCTTGGGTTTCTTTACTTCCATTCCAGTGCTCCTTTCCGCCAAGCGTAGGCCAGGCCAAATACTAAAACCAACAAGAAGAATCCGATGCTCAGCAAGGCTGCTGCACCGAATTGCTTCACGACTACTGCCCATGGATACAGAAACACCGTTTCCACATCGAACATGAGAAACAGAATGGCGAACAGGTAGTAGCCCACATGAATAGGAATCCAGCTCGAGCCGCGCGTGGGAATACCACTCTCATACGGCTCGCCTTTCACCTTTGCATACGAGCGCGGACCTATCAGCTTAGCAATGATGTAAGCCGCCGCCACCAATGTAATTCCCGTCACAATGACGGTAACTAACAAAGTGAAATTCATAAACTATTTAAATGTTATAACAATTTGTTTTTTCGATTTAGGCTGCAAGGACGGCGCGAACCGAGTGCAGAGAGCTCGCTCTATGCCGAGGTGAAACCCGTTCTCGCAACGCAATTTACAATTGCGGTGCAAAGGTACAACAATTTTTGCAATTAAACGACATATTTATGAAAAAAGGTGAAAAAAACTGACGAGTGTCAATTATTCCAGCACCATCTTGTCAATATCTGGCATCCATTCGCTATTGTTGCTGAGGCTGATGCTGTTACGGCCCTTCTTCAGATTCACATCAATTGCAATGCTGACAGGCTGGTTCCAGTCGTGGGCATCGGCCTTCAGCGTGGTGATGCGCTGTCCGTTCACCGTGAGGTCCATCGTGCGATCCTCGCCACTAAAACAGGTAATAGTTATGCGACGTGTGCCAGCCTTCTTCACATAGACATCGTTCCACTGGATATCATTACCCTCGCGACCACCGAGCCATCCTGCCTTATAGCCTCCGCTGGCCTCAGGCAATGCAGTATAGATACCCGACTTCACATCCTGATTGTTACGCAGTTCCTGATAGGCAGGCAATAGCGCAGTCTCGGCTTCATATACCTTGCGTTCCAGGCGCTTCTGGCCCTTCACACGGAATATCTTCGTGCCGTGGGCTGGAATCTTCAGGGGAATGGGGTTCATGTCGTAGAGATAGTCCAGCTGGGCAAAGCAGTCATAGTACTGCACGGCGCCACCAAGGTCAATTGTAGCAGGATTGAGTATCACCTGTTGCTCGCTGTCGCTGGGATTGTAGATAGCCACAGCACGCTCCTTGCCGTTCAGCTTCTTGATGTCCTTCACCATGATGTAGCACTCGCCCTGCTTCTCGGCCACGTAGGCCTGCAGGTGGAGTTTGTCCTGATTCAGGGCGATGAGGTCTTTGTTGCAAAGCAGTTTCAGCGACTCAGGACGGATGTTACGCGTGTCACAACCAATAAGCAACGGCGACGACATGATGCACCACATGCCGAAGTGCGTCTCGTCCTCCACCTGCGACATCGAGCGGCCCACCTCAAGCATGTCCATATCGTTGTAGTGGCCATCGTGACAATAGGCACTCAAGTACAGATTCTCGGCCAGAATGCCACGCACACTTCTCCAAGCATCAAAGATGTCGCCCGTCGTGCGCCAGGAGTCAGCCACATCGGCGCCCCACGTACCGGGGAAAGCCCAGCGGCACATGTTATACACGACGTCCTTCTTGCCACAGTTCTTGATGGCATTCGAAATCTTGGTATATTGCTCGCGTTCGTCGAGGTTCAAGTGGCGACCTCCACAGTAATCCACCTTGATGAAGTCAAAGTCCCAGTCGATGAAGTAGAGATGGCAATCCTGATCCTCGTGACCAGCGAAACCCACACCCATACCCCATGCGTGACGGTTGCCACTTCCACAGGTATTATCGCCAGCATCGCTGTAGATGCCGGCCTTCAGTCCAAGCTTATGGATATAATCTACCAACGGGCGCATGCCGTTGGGAAACAGCTTGGTATTCAGGCGCAGATGGCCATCCTCACCACGCCCGTCCCAATAGCCGTCGTCGATGTTCACATAGAGATAGCCTGCCTGCTGCAAACCGTTCTGGTGCATGGCATCAGCCTGACCCTTGATGAGGTCCTCATTGATGTTGAGGGCAAACGTGTTCCACGAACTCCAGCCCATCGTGGGAGTACGCTGAGCAAAAGCGACTACTGCAAAGCATGTCAGCATCGCAAGAAGGATTGTTTTACGCATAGTTAGTCAGTTTGAAATGATTAAATTTGTCGAGGTTTTTATTTACAGATGCAAAAATACTACTTTTTTTTGAATTTTGAGCATTTTTCTTCAAAAAAATGAAAGAAGAGGGCCATTTTCTGCAAATAATTGCCCCTCAAACCACCTTCCTTGACTTCTTCAAACCTTCATTTGCACACTTTTTGTTCTTTTTTTCTATTTTTTCTTCAAAAAAATGCGGTTTTAAACGCCAAAAACACCCATATCTGTCACTATTGTCACCATATCTGCACCTACATATCTCATTGTCATACAACAGTTTACAAAGAATCGGAGCAGAAGTGCAGATTTTTTTGCAAAAAAACTCAAGAGTGCGCACGCGCATGCGCGCGTGAAAAGCGTAAAAAGAAGGCATCTTTTGGCATAAAAGAAGGCACCTTTTCCCCAAAAAGAACGCCTCTTTTCCCTAAAAAGAACGCTCCAAAAAAGTTTTTGGAGGCTCCAAAATGAATCTAGAAACCGCTATATACGAAAAACAATTCCCTTCCTTATTTGTTTTATTCGGGAATTATTCGTATCTTTGCACGCAGAAAGAGAATAATATTGGCACACCTTTTGCTACTGATAGAACGTAAGGTAAAAAGCCAACATAGATAATTGATGACAAGCCAGTTTTCACCCAAGGTATCTGAGATACTATCCTACTCGCGCGAAGAAGCGGCACGCCTGGCCTCAAGCTCCGTTGGGCCAGAGCATCTGCTGTTAGGACTACTGCGCATGCAGGATGGGCCTGTCATTGATGTGTTCCACCGTCTGCGACTGGACATCCCCCAGCTGAAATACAACCTGGAGGCGAAAGTGCGACAGGATGACATTACAAAGCCCATCAACACCCATGAGCTGGTGCTGAACGAACGGGCATCGAACATCCTGAAGCTGGCCGTGCTTGAAGCACGCATCCAGCGACAGCAGCGTGTGGATGAGCAGCACTTGCTGTTGGCCATCCTGCACGATCAGATAGACAACGGAGCCAAACAAATTCTTGAACAGAACGACATGAACTACGACGACGTTTTGAGCCTGCTCAAGGCTCAGCAATCGCCCATGAGTGGCATCAGTCTTCCTGACGAGGACGAGGAGGAATATGAAGAGCATTCCGCTGACAACTCAGCAGGAAACAGTAATACTGCCTCGACAACGCAAACCGCTCAGAAACAGAAGAGTAAGACACCTGTGCTCGATAATTTCTCGACCGACCTTACGATAGCTGCAACTGAAGGAAAACTCGACCCCATTGTGGGGCGTGAGCGCGAAATTCAGCGTGTGTTAGAGATACTGGGAAGGCGCAAGAAAAACAACCCCATTTTGATAGGCGAACCTGGTGTAGGCAAGAGTGCCATCGTTGAAGGACTGGCACAGCTGATCAGTCAGCGCAAGTGCTCGCCGATGTTCTTCGGCAAGCGCATCGTCAGCCTCGACATGACAGGCATCGTGGCCGGCACGAAGTATCGCGGACAGTTTGAGGAGCGCATCAAGGCGCTGTTGAAAGAGCTGGAGCAGAACCAGGACATCATCGTCTTCATCGACGAGATTCACACTATTATAGGTGCTGGAGGCTCGGCAGGAGCGATGGATGCTGCCAACATCATGAAGCCCGCCTTGGCCCGTGGCACCATCCAGTGCATCGGAGCCACCACGCTCGACGAATATCGCAACTCCATAGAGAAGGACGGAGCCTTGGAGCGCCGTTTCCAGAAGGTCATCGTGGAACCCACCACTACTGAGGAGACGCTGGCTATCCTGCACAACATCAAGGATCGCTATGAGCGCCATCACCACGTGGAGTTTACCGATGACGCCATTCTGGCATGTGTCAAATTGACAGAGCGCTATATTGCCGACCGTGCCTTCCCTGACAAGGCCATCGACGCAATGGACGAAACGGGGTCGCGCGTACATTTGAAAAATGGCACCATCCCACCTGAGATTACAGAGAAGGAAAAGGAACTGGAGCGTGTGAAAGAGCGCAAGCAAAGTGCCGTGCGTGGCCAGAACTTCGAACTGGCGGCCAGCTATCGCGACCGTCAGACGGAGCTGGAAGCGGAATTGGTGGCGCTGACTGAGCAGTGGCAGAGTGGCAATAGCGACGACCGTCAGACGGTGACTGAGGAAGAGGTGGCCAACGTGGTGTCTATGATGACAGGCGTGCCCGTACAGCGCATGGCCGAGAGCGAAGGTATCCGCCTGAAGGGTATGGCCCAAGAACTGAAAGCCGCCGTCATCGCACAGGACAAGGCCATCGACAAGCTGGTACGTGCCATCCAGCGCAACCGTGTGGGTCTGAAAGACCCCAACCATCCCATCGGCGCCTTCATGTTCCTTGGTCCGACAGGCGTAGGCAAGACCTATCTGGCCAAGAAACTGGCCGAGTTTATGTTCGGCTCGCCTGAGGCCCTGATCCGAGTGGACATGTCGGAATATACAGAGTCATTCAACGTGAGCCGTCTCATCGGCGCACCTCCAGGATACGTGGGCTATGAGGAAGGCGGACAGCTGACTGAGCGCGTTCGTCGCAAGCCCTACTCCATCGTGCTGCTCGACGAGATAGAGAAGGCTCACGGCAATGTCTTTAACCTCCTGCTACAAGTGCTGGACGAGGGACGATTGACTGATGGCAACGGCCGCTTCGTAGATTTCAGGAATACCGTTATTATCATGACCTCGAATGCCGGAACCCGTCAGCTGAAGGACTTCGGGCGTGGCGTAGGCTTCACGGCAGGCAATGCCGGTCTGGCCATGAACGAGCAAGACCGCGAGCATGCACGCTCTATTGTGCAGAAAGCGCTGTCGAAGCAGTTCTCGCCTGAGTTCCTGAACCGTTTGGACGAGATTATCACTTTCGACCAGCTGGATCTCAATGCCATCAAACAGATTGTGAATGTGGAACTAAAACCCCTGTTGAAGCGCATTGCCGACCAGGGCTACCTGGTGGAGCTGACCAACGAAGCCCGTGAATTCGTTGCCACGAAAGGCTATGACGTGCAGTTCGGAGCCCGTCCGCTGAAGCGTGCCTTGCAGAACTATGTCGAGGACGGCATCTGCGAGCTTATCATCAACGGCGAACTGCCCACAGGCAGCACCATTATCGTGGATAAGAATCCCGAGAAAGAAGAGCTTACTTTCACGCAACAGCAGGGAACAGCAGAAGAAAATAGTTAAAGATTCATAAATCATACAGCAAACACAGGGCGCAAGGGGCTCATTCTCAAAGATTTTGAGTACCTTTGCGCCCGCTTTGTGCCCCGCATGGGGCAATAGGGGTTGGAACAGGCGCTGGCTCCTATGTATTATTAACCAATTAAAAATGGTCTGAGAAACGTCTGTTCAGACCCTTATCCCCCTGAGATGGGGGGAAAAAAACATGTCAGAATTAACAAAGAACGTTCAGCCGTTGCAGGATTTCAACTGGGACGAGTTTGAAAACGGCACCGTTGCCAACGTCAGCAAAGAAGAGCTTGACAAGGCTTACGATGAAACCCTGAACAAGGTGGCCGACCACCAGGTTGTGGATGGTAAGGTCATCGCTGTGGACAAGAAGGAAGTAGTGGTGAACATCGGCTACAAGAGCGATGGTATCATCCCCGCTACCGAATTCCGCTACAACCCCGACCTGAAAGAGGGCGACGTAGTAGAAGTCTATGTGGAGAGCGTTGAAGACCGCAGTGGCAAGCTGCTGCTCAGCCACAAGAAGGCTCGCCTGTCGAAGGCTTGGGATCGCGTCAATGCAGCACTCGACAACGAGGAGATCGTACAGGGCTTTATCAAGTGCCGCACGAAGGGTGGCATGATTGTCGATGTATTCGGCATCGAGGCATTCCTGCCCGGCTCACAGATCGACGTTCATCCCATACGCGACTACGACCAGTTCGTTGGCAAGACCATGGAGTTCAAGGTGGTGAAGATCAACCAGGAGTTCCGCAACGTGGTCGTTTCTCACAAGGCTCTCATCGAGCAGGAGCTCGAGGCTCAGAAGCAGGAGATCATCTCTCGCCTGGAGAAGGGTCAGATTCTGGAAGGTACCGTCAAGAACATCACCAGCTACGGCGTCTTCGTCGATCTGGGCGGTGTGGACGGACTCATCCATATCACAGACCTCAGCTGGGGCCGTGTTGACGACCCGAAGAAGGTTGTCGAGCTCGACCAGAAGATCAATGTGGTTATCCTCGACTTCGACGAGGAGAAGAAGCGTATCGCCCTCGGCCTGAAGCAGCTCACCCCGCATCCCTGGGATGCTCTGGATGCTAACCTCAAGGTGGGCGACCACATCAAGGGTAAGGTTGTCGTCATCGCCGACTACGGTGCATTCGTTGAGGTGCAGCCTGGCGTCGAGGGACTTATCCACGTCAGCGAGATGTCGTGGAGCCAGCACCTGCGCAGCGCTCAGGAGTTCCTGAAAGTGGGCGACGAGGTAGAGGCTGTCATCCTGACCCTCGACCGCGACGAGCGCAAGATGTCGCTGGGCATCAAACAGCTGAAGGAAGATCCATGGGAGACCATCGACGTGAAGTATCCCGTTGGTTCGAAGCACAATGCCAAGGTGCGCAACTTCACCAACTTCGGCGTATTCGTTGAGCTGGAGGAAGGCGTTGACGGTCTGATTCACATCAGCGACCTCAGCTGGACAAAGAAGGTGAAGCACCCCTCAGAGTTCACGAAGGTGGGCGAGCCCATCGACGTTGTCGTGCTCGACATCGACAAGGAGAACCGTCGCCTCAGCCTCGGCCACAAGCAGCTGGAAGACAATCCTTGGGATGCCTTCGAGGAGAAGTATGCCGTTGGCAGCGTTCACGAGGGTAAGATTACGGAAGTCCTGGAGAAGGGCGCCGTCGTTTCTCTCGAGGAGAACGTTGAAGGCTTCGCCACTCCGAAGCACCTAGTAAAGGAAGACGGCTCACAGGCTCAGCTGAACGAGGAGCTGCCCTTCAAGGTCATCGAGTTCAACAAGGAGTCGAAGCGCATCATCCTCAGCCACAGCCGCACCTTCGAGGACGCACAGCGCGACGAGAAGCGTGCTGCCCGCAAGACAGCTGCTCCCCGTGCTGCCAAGAAGGCCCAGGATGAGTCTCCGAAGATTGAGAACGTCGCTGCCTCGACCTCACTGGGCGATATCGACGTGCTGGCTCAGCTGAAGGCTCAGATGGAGAAGAAGAGCGAGTAATCTTTTAGAAGACAATAAGCAAAAGGCTGCGCCTCGAAAAATGAGTGCGCAGCCCTTTTTTTATCTTTCATCTTTCCTGCCTCTAACTCCCCTCTCCCTTTGGAGAGGAATTAGGGGAGAAACTTTTATTTTTTCAACTCATAGATGCCCGTCGGCATCGTACGCTTGAGGACGTCAAGCTGCAAGTCCTTACCAGCCACGATACCATAGGAGCGCAGCACCGCCTCAACCGTCTTTCGTGCCAACTCAGGATGGTTGTTCTCCTCAGAGAGATGGCAGAGCCACACATGGCGCATCTCCTCAGTCATATTATTGGCAATGGCCTCGCCACAGGCATCGTTGCTCAGATGGCCCGTCCCACTGCTGATGCGCTCTTTCAGGTGCGCAGGGTAAGGCCCCTGCATCAGCATCTCACGGTCGTGGTTCGCCTCAATTACCAAGTAGTTGGCACGGGCTATACAGGCATTCATCTCCTCCGTGATACGGCCCGCGTCTGTCATCAAACAGAACGTGATGCCCTCCGCCTCAATCATGAAGCCCACATTGTCGCTGCTGTCGTGAGGCACGCGGAAGGGCGTCACCGCAAACTCCCCCACCCTCATCGTCAGTCCCGACTCTACCAAGTGTCGGTTGGCAGGATCCACCTTGCGCGTCACGCAATAGTTACGGTCTATGCCCCTATGCACCAGCTCTGTGGCATAGACAGGCAGATGAAGCTCATGACTGATGCTACCCACGCACTTGATATGGTCGGCATGATCATGAGTAATCAGCAGATGGTGCACCTGCGACAGGCTCAGTCCATAGTCCCTAAAGTGCTTCTTCAGGGTGCGTATGCCCACGCCCGCATCAACCATCAACCCATCCCTGTCAGTATATAGGAAGTAGCAATTACCACTACTCCCGCTGCCAAAAGATATGAATCTCAGCATTGTCAGTGTTCATTTTAGCTGCAAAGGTAATAAAAAAAGTTGAAAGTGGAAAGTTTTTGCTCCCCCTTGTGGTTTTTTAACGTTCACTTTTTAGAACGGCAATCCCACTGCGAAGTGGAAGGCATAGTCGCGGCTGAAGCGAGGATGCAGCAGGGGATAGTGCTCGGCCTCATCTTCCTCGTAGGCTGGATTGACGGCCTTCATACCAAGGTCGAAGCGCAGGATGAAATAACCGAGGTTGAAACGCATGCCCAAACCGTAGCTGACAGCCAGCTGACTGGGGAAGTCCTTCAGACGGAACTGTCCGCCAGGCTGAATGTCATACGCTCGCAAAGTCCAGATGTTACCAGCATCGACAAAGGCTGCTCCATCGAGCTTCCAGAACAGATGGGTGCGATATTCGGCATTCAGGTCGAGCTTCATGTCGCCCGTCTGGTTGATGAAGTTGATGCGGCCGTCGCGCTCCTTATATTTGCCTGGGCCCAGCGAGCGCACGCTCCATCCACGAACGCTATTGGCACCTCCTGCGAAATAGCGCTTCTCAAAGGGCAGCACGCTGCTGTTGCCATAAGGATAAGCAATGCCGAAGCCCAGGTGAAGGACTACCTGATTGCTGGGGTCTATGACGAAAGAGCGCGTGAGGTCAATGTCGCCCTTCACATACTGCGCGAAAGCGATGTTGAACAGCCGGTAATGGCCCTCGCTGTCTTTCTTTTTGCCGACCATGCGTGAACCCATGGAGAGGATGTTGCCGGAGGTCTCCACATTGGTCTTCACGGCCACAGGGCCTTTGGAATAGGAATAGCCGAAGCCCAGCTTGGTGATGAACAGATCCTCGTAATTATAGCGCAGGATGGCATTGCGCGACGTCTCGCTCTCGAGATATTCGTGACGGAAGGTATGGGAAATCCACGGCATGAACACATAGTTCAGGTCAAGCAAGTCGAGCTGGAAGCGGTCATGGCGATCAGGCAGGTTCCAACGATAGCGCCAGGCAGCAGAGAGCACACGACGATGGAACTCAGGACGGTCCTGCAAGTCATAGAGCAGCGATACCTCGCTGGTGGCATTCAGCCGACGGCGCAGGTCGCTCTTGACGAAAGGTGCTATGAAACGAGGGAACTGCAGACGGGTCTCGAGCGAATACTCGGTGAAGTTCTGGTTGGCATAGCCTTCCAGTCCGCGAATGGCCTCATAGGCTCCGCGCAGCTCCACGCTCAGCACCTCGCTGCCTCGGAAGATGTTACGGTTCTGATAAGTCAGCGAGGCAGCTGCTCCCAAGTCACCGGCCGTGTTCGTACCCTCTGGCTGGAAGCTCAGCGTCGATGGTTTGTTCGTCTGGATCTGAATGTCACAATCCAGCCATCCATACTGCCGGTCATTGCCTGTCGGCGAGAGTTGGATGTTCGTGTATTTCACTGCTTGCAGACGGCCGAAATGATTATAGGTGTCCTTCAAACCAGTGGCTGTATACAACTGGTTCTCTGAAAGATGTGTACATTCGTCGAGCACATGCTGACGCAGGTGCAAACGATTGTCTAACGGGTCGCCACTGGCATAATTGATGCGCCTCACCATGTAACGTGTGTGAAGGGTGTCGGGCTGATTATTCTGCCTAAAAAGCCCCAGCTTCAGGGTCAGGTCAATGAGGTGTGAGCCAGCCACCGTGTCGGCCTGATAGGTGATAAATTCCTTGTGGAAACGATAGTAGCCCTTGTCAGTCAGAACCGATGTGATACGCTTGCGCTCAGCATCGAGCACATTCACATCAAAGCGCATGCCCTCGTGCAACAGCCTGTGCACACTGTCGCCAGACAGCACCTGTGCCACCTGAGGGTCTTCGATATTGTATTGCAGATGATACACGAAATAGGGCTGGCCAGGCTGCAACCAATAGGTGACGTCGGTCTTCTTACCATGATGGTTGATCTCGTAGGCCACCTGCGCATCGAGGAAGCCCTCGTTGCGCAGCTGCTGTCGGAGGTCACTGCGCGAGAGCTCTGCCTTCAGCGAATCGAAGATGACGGGAGGCTCGCCGATGGCCCTCAGCGTGCGGTTTATCCATTTCGCCGTGTCACTGCCTGAGAGCGAATAGGTGTGCAGTGGCAGACGGAAGATTGAGAACCAGCGCGAGTTGGGCGACTGGCGCACATAGTTACGCAAGCTGGCTGTATTCACGTCACGGTATTCGCCAACGGTATTCACCTTCACCGAGTTGAGCAGCGTCTCTCCGTCAGGTACATAGCGCGTGGTGCTGCATGATGCCAAAATGAGCACCATACACCCAAAAACTATTCCTATTTTCGACAATCTGCGCATTTTCACATGCAAAGGTACAAAATAATTCATAATTCATCATGCATATTAATATTTATTTAGTAACTTTGCACCCGAAAAAGATTGTTTTTTTATGGCATTTGACAAAATCAGGATTAAGGACATAGCCCTCAGGGCTGGAGTTTCAGTCGGCACGGTGGACCGTGTGCTGCACAAGCGTCCGAATGTTTCCAAGTCGGCATTGGAGAAAGTAGAGAAGGCCCTCGACGAGATGGACTACGAGCCCAACGTCTATGCATCGGCGCTGGCTTACAACAAAGACTACAACTTTATCTGCATTATCCCCCAGCACGAGAGCGAGGCATATTGGGAGGAGATAGAGGAAGGCGTGCAGGCTGCCACCAAGCGCCGTCGCGACTTCCACGTGTCCCTGCACCTCATCTACTACGAGCGCTTCAACAGCGACTCGTTCCAGGAGGCTACGAAGCAGTGTCTTGAGGCCAAGCCCGACGGCGTCATCGTAGTGCCTGCCAAGCTGGAGCTGACACGCGAATTCACCGACCAGCTCACTGACATGCAGACACCGTTCATCCTGCTCGACTCCTACCTACCCGACCTGAAGCCGTTGGCGTTCTTTGGTCAGGACTCTTTCCAGAGCGGCTATTTCGCTGCCCGTATGCTGATGCTCATCGCGTCGAAAGAAGAGGAGATCATGCTGATGAAGCAGTTGAAAGATGGCCACATCGGCTCGAAACAGCAGAACAACCGCGAGACGGGCTTCCGTCACTACATGCGCGACCACTTCCCTGAAATCAACATCATAGAGCTGAACCTGCCGTTGGGGGGCACTCGCGATGAGTTCGACGTCATCCTGGAGAAGTTCTTCCAGGAGCATCCTCACGTACACCACTGCATCACGTTCAACTCGAAGGCTCACCTCGTAGGACAGTTCCTGCTGCGCACCAACCGTCGCAACGTGCAGATCATGGGCTACGACATGGTGCCCAAGAATGCCGACTGCGTACGCCAGGGCAGCATCTCCTTCCTTATCGCACAGCATGCCTACATGCAGGGCTACTCATGCATAGAGACTCTTTTCCAAGCCATCGTGCTGAAGAAAGAGGTAACACCCGTGAACTACATGCCCATCGAACTGCTTACCAAAGAAAACATCGAGTTCTATCGTCGCACTAATATCGGATAAAAAAATGAAACAAGCTACTTTCCTAAAAATCAATCCTGCCGACTCCGTAGTGGTGTGCCTCGTTGAGAAGAAGAAAGGCGACATCATCAGCATTGACGGCCAGGACATCGTGTTGAACCAAGACACGCCTGCCGGTCATAAGGTGCTGATTAAGGACGTCAGACAAGGCGAGAACATCATCAAATACGGCTACCCCATCGGCCATGCCCTCACCGACATGAAGGCTGGTGACTGGGTGAACGAGAACAATCTGAAGACCAATCTAAAAGGAACACTCGAATATACATATACTCCTGTAAACGAGCAGCTTAATATCAGAAAAGAGAACCGTAACTTTAAAGGCTATCGCCGCAAGAACGGTGACGTAGGTGTGCGCAACGAACTGTGGATTGTACCCACCGTTGGCTGTGTGAACGGCATCGCCGAGAGGCTGGCCAAGAAGCTTCGCGAAGAAACAGGATGCGAAGGCTTAGACAACATCTACTGCTGGCACCACAACTACGGCTGCTCACAGCTCAGTGGCGACCACGAGAATACCCGCAAGGTGCTGCGTGACATCTGCCTGCACCCCAATGCAGGTGGTGTGCTGGTGCTGGGCTTAGGCTGTGAGAACAACCAGCCCGATGACTTCATGCAGCTGTTAGGAGATTACGATCACGACCGCATACGCCTGTTGGTGACGCAAAAAGTCGATGGCGACGAGGTGGAGGCAGGTTTGCAGATCCTGCGCGAGCTCTATGCCATTGCCTGTCAGGACAAGCGCGAAGACGTGCCCGTCTCTGAGCTACGCGTGGGACTGAAATGTGGTGGCAGCGACGGTTTCAGTGGCATCACGGCCAATCCCCTCGTGGGAGAGTTCAGCGACTGGCTCGTGGCACAGGGTGGCACCAGCGTGCTCACTGAGGTACCCGAGATGTTCGGAGCCGAGACCATCCTCATGAACCGTTGCGAGACGCCAGAGCTGTTCCAGCAGACCGTCTCGATGATCAATAACTTCAAGGAGTATTTCCTCTCTCACGGCGAGCCCGTTGGCGAGAACCCCTCTCCTGGCAACAAGGCCGGAGGCATCTCTACGCTTGAAGACAAAGCCTTAGGATGCACGCAGAAATGTGGCCGTGCCCCTGTTTCCGGTGTCATGGAATATGGCGACCGTCTGCAGAACAAGGGCTTGAACCTGCTTTCTGCTCCTGGCAACGACCTCGTAGCAGCTACGGCGCTGGCTTCATGCGGCTGCCATCTGGTGCTCTTTACCACAGGCCGTGGCACACCCTTCGGAACCTTCGTTCCCACGATGAAGATTGCCACCAACCCCACGCTGGCTGCACGTAAGCCCCAGTGGGTCGATTTCTCGGCTGGCCAGCTTGTCGAGGGGCGCACCATGCAGGAGCTGCTGCCTGAATTCATCGACAAGGTGCTCAGTGTGGCCAGCGGCGAGCAAGCCCGCAACGAGGAAAACGACTATCGCGAAATCAGCATCTTCAAAAACGGCGTCACTTTATAGGACGCCGTTCTTTCTTGTATCTCTCAAAAACTGGAAGGTTTAGTATTCCTTGTACTCCTTCAGATAATTCCATATATCATCAATGGCCTCTTGCTTCATGTCTTTTTTCAGACTGCTGTCATTGATAACTCTTTCAGCGTCGCGATATACCATCCCCCAGTCACTGCTCATCCAATAATGACCAGTGATGACAGCTCCTATCAATCGCACCGTAAGACTCTTCGTCTGATCTTTTGAGATGGCCTTATCTGCCAAATTCCTAGCCTTTGCCACCACATCATCCTCTGCGTAGTTCGCAAGTCCAAGCATATAAGCATAGGTCATCAGAGTAGGACCGTCAATTTTGTCAAAAAGAGCCGACTCTGTTGTCACAGCGTTGCGTTTCTTCAGATATTCCAGATATTTCTCAGGAAACGTCTGGGTGCTTTCTTTTGGCCAAGGGTCAGTTCCATAGACAAGGGTATAGACTGTGGCCATCCTTGCTGCGATAGGATTGTTCTTGTTGGCGAGATAAGCCATAATGGTCTGATTAATATTCGACGCATTACCAGCTGTTTTCACCATTTGAACATTCTGATAGCGTTTGTAGAAAGAGCAACTGGTTAGCGGACTGTCGGCCATAGTAATAACCGATGTCATGGTAAAAACCAAAATAAAAAAGATTTTCTTCATCATCGTAAAAATTTAAAAAGTTAATAAAGTTCGTTGCAAAGGTAGCATTTTTGTTTAAACTATGCAACAATCATCAGGAAAAATTTACTTTTGATTGAAAAGTATCACTTTCATTTGTACATATCGCCTAAAAGATGTAATTTTGCAGACTGAAAAATCCCATTACGAAACATGAAAAGAGGACTCATCGCCCTATCGCCGCTGGCAGTGTTCATCGCGCTGTACCTGGTCACCAGCATCATCGCAGGTGATTTCTATAAGGTGCCCATCACCGTAGCCTTCCTCACGGCCTCTGTCTATGCCATTGCCATCAGCCGAGGCCCCTTGCGCAAACGCATCGACATATTCAGCCGAGGGGCAGGAGCCAGTCAGATGATGCTCATGATCTGGATCTTCGTACTGGCAGGTGCCTTTGCCCATTCTGCGAAGATGATGGGGTCGATAGATGCCACCGTGAACCTGACACTTTCCTTACTGCCTGGAGAGATGATACTGGCTGGCCTGTTCCTGGCTGCCTGCTTCATCTCGCTTTCCATAGGTACCAGCGTAGGCACCATCGTTGCCCTGACGCCCATTGCTGCTGGCGTGGCAGCACAGACGGGGGCTTCCGTGCCCATGCTTGTGGCTGCCGTGGTGGGTGGCTCGTTCTTTGGCGACAACCTCTCGTTCATTTCCGACACTACCATCATCGCTACGCAGACACAGGGCTGCAAGCTCAGCGACAAGTTCCGTGTGAACTCGTTCATTGTTTTTCCAGCAGCCATCTTAGTACTTGTGCTATACGTTATCTTAGGACAGGGTATCTCGTCGCCTCAGACCCTTCCAGAAGTAGAAGTAGTGAAGGTGCTACCCTACCTCGTGGTACTTGTGACGGCCATCCTCGGTCTCAACGTCATGGCCGTGCTCACACTGGGCATTTTGCTAACGGGCATCATCGGTCTCGT
>Ga0310690_10004937_pt1 | contig 18497 bp, 9 predicted proteins | sample AusTroGonzalo_MG_2_FD_207661 | JGI IMG/M metagenome (GOLD analysis project Ga0310690, IMG submission 207661) | Bovine rumen microbial communities from tropical cattle in Woodstock, Queensland, Australia - Gonzalo_04 (v2) (version 2) | ecosystem: Host-associated > Mammals > Digestive system >...
ATGTAGGACCATCTTCCACAACGAGGACTTTCTTGCCCTTGAGCAGTTCGGGTTTGTCAACCGTGAGGATAGAAGCAGCGTCGATTTGCTTAGCCGTCGGGTTGATTTTGCGCAAGTTAGCGCGAACAGTGTTGATGTTGTCCAGAGAAGCGGAGTCGATCTTGTTGATAACGATGACGTCAGCCATGCGAGCGACAACTTCACCAGGATAGTAGCTCACCTCAGCGCCGGGACGCAACGGGTCAGCAACGCCGATGGTCAAATCAGGAACGTAGAACGGGAAGTCGTTGTTACCACCGTCCCAAAGCACGATGTCGCAACCGTCGGGATCGTTCTCAGCGCCAGCCATTTCAACCCACTTGCCGGTTTGAGGATCTTTGGTCTTGCCACCCTTGAGGATAGCTTCGTAGTCAACACCAGCGTAGATGACGTTACGTTTGGTCACCACATGGGGTTCGTACTCTTCCATCTCCTCGATGGTGCAGTTTTGATATTTGAGGTCATCAACGCAAGCGAAACGTTGGACGATTTGTTTGTTCAAATCGGGATCGTAAGGCATGGGGTGACGCACAGCGACCACTCTGAAGCCCATTCCAACGAGGTATTCGATGATCTTACGGGAAGTCTGAGACTTACCGCAACCGGTACGGGTAGCGCCGACAGCGATGACGGGCTTTTTGGATTTCACCATGGTGTCGTTCGGACCCATGAGCCAGAAGTTAGCGCCAGCAGCGTTCACGATAGCGCTGATGCCCATGACGTAAGCGTACGGTTTGTCGCTGTATGCGAACACGCAATCGTCAACGTCGAATTCCTTGATCAATTCAGCCAACTTGGATTCGGGATAGATCTTGATGCCCTTCGGGTAAAGATCTTCACCAGCCAGTTCCTTCGGATAAAGACGGTCGTCGATACCGGGGATCTGCTCAGCGGTGAAAGCCACCACGTTGTAGTTCTTGTTGTGACGGAAGAAGGTGTTGAAATTGTGGAAGTCTCTTCCAGCAGCACCGATAATGATCACATTTCTAACTTTTTTTCTCATAAATTTTTAATTTTTTTGAGGTTTATAAAAATGAATTAGAGTTTCTCTCATTTTTTCGGGCGCAAAGGTACATTTTTTTTCAAACGAACCATCTTTTGTTGAAAAATATTTATTTGACGTATGACGTGTGACGTCCAACGTCTAAAATCTCAAATCCCAAATCATATATCAATAAAAAATAGTATCTTTGCCCCCACGAAAAAACAATAAACAAACCCCATAAAATATGAAAGATTTAAGAGCAGAATTGCAAGCATTAGGCGTTGAGAACCCCGTTGAAATCTTCCACAACCTGTCATACGACGAGTTGTACAAACACGAAACCAACCCCGCTCTCACGGGCTATGAAAAGGCTTACCTGACCAAGTCGGGCGCCCTTTCCGTGGATACGGGTATCTTCACCGGCCGCTCGCCTAAAGACAAATACATCGTCAAGGACGAAAACACGAAAGACAACGTATGGTGGGCAGACCCCAACAAGAAGGGTTCCGACAACAAACCCATCGACCACAAGACCTGGGAGCATTTCCGCATGTTGTGCCAGAAGCAGCTTTCCGGCAAGAAGATTTATGTGATGGACGGCTACTGCGGTGCCAACGAGAACTCCCGCATGAAGGTGCGCTTCGTGTCGGAGGTGGCTTGGCAGGCTCACTTCGTGAAGAACATGTTCATCCGTCCTTCCGAAGAGGAACTGGCCGACTTCGAGCCCGATTTCGTGGTGTTGAACGCCGGTAAGACCACCAACCCCGACTGGAAAGAGATGGGTCTGAACAGCGAAGTCTTCGTGGCCTTCAACCTCACCGAGCGCATGGCCCTCATCGGCGGCACCTGGTACGGCGGCGAAATGAAGAAGGGCATCTTCTCCGTGATGAACTACTTCCTGCCGCTCAAGGGCATGGCTGCTATGCACTGCTCCGCCAACGAAGGCAAGAACGGCGACACCGCCATCTTCTTCGGCCTCTCCGGCACCGGCAAGACCACCCTTTCCACCGACCCGAACCGCGCCCTCATCGGCGACGACGAGCACGGCTGGGACGACAACGGCGTCTTCAACTTCGAGGGCGGCTGCTACGCTAAGTGCATCAACCTCAGCGAAGAGAAAGAACCCGATATCTTCCATGCCATCAAGCGTGACGCACTGTTGGAGAATCTTGTGGTGGATGCAGAAGGTAACATCGACTTCAACTCTGCGGAGAAGACCGAGAACACCCGCGTCTCCTACCCGATTTACCATATTAATAATATAGTACGTCCGGTTTCCCGCGGCACGCACCCGAGCAAGATCATCTTCCTCTCTGCCGACGCTTTCGGCGTGCTGCCTCCCGTCTCCATCCTCAACAAGGAGCAGACCATGTACTACTACTTAAGTGGTTACACGGCTAAGTTGGCCGGCACAGAGCGCGGTATCGTGACCCCGCAACCGACCTTCTCCTCCTGTTTCGGCGCAGCTTTCCTGTTGCTGCACCCCACGAAATACGCTGAAGAACTGGCCAAGAAGCTCGAAGAGCACAATGCTACAGCTTACTTGGTGAACACCGGTTGGGCTGGCGGCGGCTACGGCGTTGGCGAGCGCATCTCCCTGAAGGCCACCCGCGCCATCATTACAGCCATCCTCAACGATGAGCTCAAGAGCTGCGAAACCGAGATCGTGAAACCCTTCAACTTGGTGATCCCCAAACATGTAACGGGCGTTGACGACAACATCTTGAATCCCGAAAACAGCTGGGCTGACAAGGCTGCCTTCAAGAAAAACGCCGACGAGCTGGCCGCTGCTTTCATCAAGAACTTCGCCAACTTCAGCGACACCGAGGAAGGCAAGGCGTTGATTCCATTCGGCCCGCAGATTTAGACGTGTGACGTGTGACGTGCGACGTGCGACGTGCAAAACGAACAACCCCAACGTCCTACGTCATACGTCATACGTCTTACGTCTTACGTCTTTTAACAAAAAACAAAAAACTACGATTATGAAACTACTATTAATAAGCAACTCCACCAACTACAAGGAACCCTACCTGGGTTGGTGCCAGCCGTTAATCGCGGAATTCCTGCAGGGCACGGCTGATGAAATTTTGTTTGTGCCTTACGCTGGTGTGGACGTGGGCGGCAAGGTCTATCCCGAGAGCTACGACAGCTACACGGCCCGCGTGCGCGGCGTGTTCGAGAAGTTCGGCAAAAAGGTCGTTTCCGTGCATGAGGTCAGCGACCCCGTGGCGGCGGTCAACAACGCGAAGTTCATCATGGTGGGCGGCGGCAACACCTTCCATTTGGTGGCTGAGCTGCACCGCAACAAGCTCATCAAGCCCATCCGCCGCAAGGTGATGGAGGGCACGCCCTACATGGGCTGGAGCGCAGGTTCCAACGTGGCCTGCCCGACGCTGTGCACCACCAACGACATGCCCATCGTCATGCCCGAGAGCTTCGACTGCTTCGACCTTGTGCCGTTCCAGATCAACCCGCACTACATCGACCCCTATCCAGAGGATATTAACGACCGCATCCGTCACGGCGGCGAAACCCGTCAGGTACGCCTGAACGAGTACTTGGCTGTGAATAAGGAGAAGACCGTCGTCGGTCTGCGCGAAGGTACCGCCCTCTGGATCGAGAACGAGCGCATCACCCTCAAGGGCACGCGCAACATGATCGTGCTGCGCTACGGCAAGGATCCTGATGAGATTGTGCCGGGCTCCGTGTTTGGATACGACATAAAGGCTTTTAGCTGTTAGCTATTGGCTGTTGGCTATAATAAAAAATGTAGGGGCGAAGGATGATTCGCCCCTATGTTATATTAAAACGATGCGCACATTTTTCCGTTGTAGAGACGATGTGCACATCGTCTCTACATTAAGGCCTCCTTTACGTATTCGATGAACTTTTTGATGTTGGTCCGGCCGTACAGCCAGATCACCCGCTCCTTATCTCCCAACCTACTCACAACCACAAAGTTGGAACATCCTTGCTGGTCTTTTTCCGAAGCACAGATTTTCAACAGATAATCCGACTCGTTAAGCTCGAAGACGATGTTGAAATCCCCCATCGCCTTGCGGATGTCCTGATTGAATTTCTTGTACTTGTGACTTTTCGGTTTGGCATCGCAGGAGAGAATTTTCACGAACGATGCGTTGTGTGCGATGAGATTCAACCAAACGGGCTTTTCCGCTCCATACTCGAATTTCTCAAAATGGCGCTTCTTTTCATATTTTCTGAACAGTTTGTCCATGTCGGCGGACTGCGCGAAGGCTCCACCGAAAAGGCTGACACACAGCATCAACAGCATGATTTTTTTCCAAAGCTTTTTCATTTCTCGGAATTTTTTATGAAAACCAAATGCATAAACGGCTATCTTGAGCAAAGGTTTAATTTATCTGACAAAAAATATTATTTTTGCCGCCGCTAAATTTTTTTTGTAGTTTTTTTGAAATTTTAGTGTCTAAGGGATAAAACGTCAAAAGAGATATACATAGTTATTAATAAAAACAAACGTTTATGAAAAAAGTATTTTTGTTTATCGTGGCCGTTTTCTGTGCGTTGGCCGTTTTCGCGCAGAAAGGTGACCTTAATCTGAATGATCCCATCAAGTCGGATCCGAACGTGACCATCGGCAAGTTGGACAACGGCTTGACCTACTACATCCGTCGCAACACCTATCCGAAGGACCGTGTGGAGTTCCGTCTCGCCGTGAATGCCGGCTCCAACCAGGAGAACGACAACCAACAGGGTTTGGCGCACTTCACCGAGCACATGGCCTTCAACGGTATCGAGGGTTTCCCGAGCAACAGCGTGGTGGATCACCTGCGCAGCAAGGGTGTGGTGTTCGGCGCTGACCTCAACGCTTACACCAGCTTCGACGAGACGGTCTATATGATCCCCATGCCGCTCGACGATCCCAACAACATCGACCTCGGTCTCAAGATTCTGAGAGGCTGGGCCGCCGGTCTGCTCTATGACAACAAGGAGATTGACGAGGAGCGCGGTGTCATCATCGAAGAATACCGTCTTGGTCTGGGTGCCGACGACCGTATGCGCAAGGAATACTGGCCGATCCTCATGAAGGATTCCCGTTATGCCGACCGTATGCCCATCGGCAAGTTGGATATTCTGCAAACTTTTGACTACCAAGTTATTAAAGATTTTTATCACGATTGGTATCGTCCTGATTTGCAAGCCGTCATCGTGGTTGGCGACATCGATGTGAAAGAGGTGGAAGCCAAAATCAAAACCATGTTCGGCAACATCCCTGCCAAACAGAACCCTCGCAAGAAAGAGACTTACGGCATTGCGCCCAACAAAGAACCCCTCGTGGCTGTTTGCACCGACAAGGAGGCCACTGGCAGCCAAGTGGAGCTTATCCGCAAGCACAAACACAGTGCGATGAAGACCATCGGCGATTTCCGTCAACAACTCTGCATCGACCTCTACAACGCTATGTTTGACGCCCGTCTGGAAGAGATGACGCAAGATCCGAAATGTCCGTTCATTGGTGCTAGTGCCGGCTATGGCGACTTCATTGGTAACACCGACGCTTACGCCGCCATGGCTATGGCTAAGGAAAATCACATTCCCGAGGCTTTGCGCGTGCTCTTGCAAGAGGACTATCGCGTGTTGAAATATGGTTTCCTGCAAACTGAACTCGACCGTGCCAAAGAAGAACTGTTAGAAAGATACGACAAGGCTGCCAAGGAGGTTGACAAGACCGAATCCGCCCGTTTCGCCAGCCAATACATCAACAACTTCTTGCGTCAAGACCCCATCCCGGGTGCAAAACGTGAGAACACCTACGCCAAGAAGCTCATCGAAGGCATCTCCTTGGAGGAAGTCAACACTTTGGCCAAAGATTGGGTCACCGAGGACAACATGGTGGCGATCATCACCGCTCCTGAAAAGGATGGCGTGAAAGTGCCGTCCAAAGATGAAATCCTCAATATTCTCAAGGACAAATCATTAGCAAATGTTCAACCCTACGTAGACACTTACAAAGATCAGGAAATTCTGGATAAAAGTACCCTTAAACCCGGCAAGATCACCTCTGTGGAGCATATCGACGCTGTGGGTGCCGAAAAGTGGACGCTTTCCAACGGTATCAACGTTTATCTGAAGAAAACCGATTATAAGAACGACGAAATCCTCTTCAGCGCCAGCAGTAAGGGCGGTAAGACCCTCTATGGTGAGAAAGACCTCGCTTCTGCCGACTTCGCTGCCGAAATCATCGACCGTGGCGGTATCGCTGGTTTGGACTACAACTCCTTGATGAAGAAGATGAAAGGTAAAAACGTGGGCGTTTCTCCTGAAATCGGCCTGCTGACAGAGAGCTTCTCTGGTTCTTCTTCTCCGAAAGATCTGGAATTCTTCTTCCAATACCTCAACGCCTTCTTCACCAACCCGCGCATCGACCCGAACGCTTACGATTTGGTGATGCAAGAGACGAGAGAACAACTCAAGATGATCACCGCGCAACCGATGTATCAATTCTTGGGCAAACTTATAGAAGCCGCTTACAATTACGATCCTTACATGAAGCAGATGTTCTCTTATGACGAGAAATATCTCAGCCAAGTGAACTTCGACCGCGCCGTTCAGATTTATAAAGAACGTTTCAACAATCCTGCTGATTTCAACTACTTCTTCGTAGGCAACTATGACGAGAAGGAAATGAAAGAATTTGTGGAACTCTACCTTGGTTCCCTGACGACTGATGCCACGAAGAAAGAGAACTTCAACCTCAGCGTGCTGAAACCGCGTCCGACCAAAGCCACCACACAAACCGTCTATGCCGGTACCGAAGAGCAAGGCTGGATGGGCATGTTCATCACCAACCCGATTGACTGGAGCTACCGCAATTCCATCATCGCCGACATGATTGGCGAAGCTTTGGACATCCAATTCGTGCGCATCGTGCGTGAAAAGATGGGCGATGTCTATTCCCCGATGGTGAATATGAGTGCCAGCAAGCTCCCGAAAGCTGAAATGACCCTGATGATTCTGTTGGGTTGCGACCCTGTGAAGACCGACAAACTCGCTGACGCCAGCTTGAAGATCCTCAACGACTTCAAAGCGAAGGGTCCCGACAACAAAACAATGGAATTGGTGAAGAAACAGATGGTCAGCACCCGCGCCAAGAACATCCAGACCAACCGCTTCTGGCTCAGCTACATCAGCGGAAAAGTCAATCAGGATGAACCGATTATCGCGCCTTCCGAATATGACAACATCGTCAATTCCATCACCAAGAAAGAGATGGTTGAGTTCATGAAGAAGTACTTCAAACCTGAAATCTACACCCGCGCCGACATGCACCCGACAACGATGCAGAAATAGGTTTTGAATCACACAAAAAAAATGTAGAGACGATGTGCACATCGTCTCTACATTTTTTTTATAAATTTGCCGCCTTAAAATTATAGCGTATAATCCCTGATAATCAAGGCATCGCTTCACCTAAATTGACAATCGCCCAAAAACGATAAGAATGAAAAAAATCCATCGTATTATCATCATCGTCCTGGCACTGCTCTGCTACGGAAACACGCTCACGCTGCACTATGCGCTGGACGACCGTATGGTCATTCTAGAGAGCAAATACACCCTCCGTGGTGGGTGGGACTCCGTGAAATCCATCTTCACCGAAGACACCTTTTCCGGGTACTTCGGTTCAGAAAACTCCATCGTGGCCGGCGGCCGCTACCGTCCGATGTCACAATTGGCGTTCATGATTGAGGCACAGCCCTTTAGCAAAGGCATACAGGAGAAAATCGGCGATTTGGACGACTATTACAACCTACACAAGCCCGAAAACGAGCAGTTTTTCTACGAAACTCCCCTACCCTTCGTCCACCACTTCATGAACTTACTCTATTTCATACTGTTATGTCTGCTAATCTACGAAGTGTTGTCTAAAATCTTCCCGCAACATGAAGGTGCTAAATGGTTCCAGTCGCTGACCTTCATCGCGGTGGTGCTGTTCGTGGTTCACCCGATCCACACAGAGGTGGTCGCCAACGTCAAAGGCCGCGACGAGATCTTCGCCATGCTGGGTTCCTTCCTCACGTTGTGGTGCTCTCTCAAATACGTGGACACCCGCAAATGGTACTGGTTGGTCATCAGTCTGCTGGCATTCACCTTCGGCATCTTCTCCAAAGAAAACACGATCACGTTCTTGGCAGTGGTGCCGTTGGCGCTATTCTATTACCAAAATCAGAACAAACGCACCGCAGACTATTTCATCACCTTGATTCCCTTGGTATTAGGTAGTGTCTTTTTTATTTGGGTGCGTTACAAGGTATTAGGCGGCATGATGCCACCCGACACGACCCGTAACATCCTCAACAATCCTTACGTGCACTCCACACAGGCGCAACAGATTGCCACAGTGCTGATCACATGGGGCATCTACCTCAAATTGCTCTTTTTCCCCCACCCGCTCACCCACGACTATTACCCGCACCAGATTGCCATCACCGACTTCAGTAACCCGTTGGTTTGGCTGATCTTAGTCGGCTGTATCGCCTTGGTGGTTTATGGCATCTGGAATCTCAAGAAAAAGAGTGTGCCCGCTTTCGGTATCCTCTATTTCATCATCACCTTCTCCATTGTTTCCAACCTGTTCTTCAATCTGGGGACCTTCATGAACGAACGATTTCTCTTCATGCCCTCCATCGGGTTCACCCTGATAGTGGGATGGTGGCTCTATCGGTTGAGCATCGCGTCTGTGCCCGCCCTGCAAAAGACGGCCGTCGGCGTGACCGCTGCCGTCTGTCTGCTGTTCGGCATCAAGACCTTCACGCGCAACTTCACCTGGATGGATGATTTCACCCTCTTCCTGACCGATGTGAAGACCTCCGACAACAGTATCAAATGCAACATTTCGGCCGGCGGCAGCTGTCTGCAAATCTGGAAGAAGAGTCAAAGGGACCGAGACAAGCGCGATGCTTACAAATATTTGGAAAAGGCCCTGAAGCTTGACGACCATGCGCTGAACGCCTACCTGTTGCTCAGCGAGTTAGCCTATTTGGACGATAATCCAGACCTGGCCTTCCAAGCGGCCCGCAACGCCAACCTCATCGATCCTGAAAACCCGCAAGCCCAGAATCTGCTGGAGATTGCCACCAACGCTCAGAAGGCTCACGAAATCGACCCCGTCAACGAGCTGCTCAACCAAGGCAAGGTGGACGAGGCTTGGATAGAAGTCAACAAAATATTGGAGAGAGAGCCCGACAATATCGTAGCCAGAAACGTGAGAGGCAACGTGTTAGGTCGCGGTTACGGCCGTCTTGACGATGCCATCAAGGAATTTGAGGCGATTGTGGCCGAGCACCCCGACTTCTCAAGTTCCTGGGAAAACATGGGTATCTGCTACGCCATCAAACGCGATTTCGCAAACGCCGAACGCTGCCTCCTCCACGCCCATGAACTCTCGCCCGACAACGAAAACATCAAACTGAACCTCTACTATATGTACAGAGATAAAGGTGACCTCTCGAAAGCCGAAAAATACAAACCGGCCAATATTTCCGAACAACCCCAATTCAAATAGAATTTTATGGCTGCAAAGAAGAAAAACACGGATCAGATCATCTCGCTGGACGCATTCGGCAGTGCCAAGGACTATTGGCTTTGCTGGGTAAAGTCCCCGCTGCCGCATTTCTCCTTTGCCGCCAACGTACAGAAACATTTCGGTTTTCCCTGCTCGTACATCGGCAACATTTTGCTGGACGATGTGCACGAGGACCTGGCGTTCCCGATGTACTATATGTCCTTCAGCGAAGAATTCGACATCAACTTGGTGATTCTCAGCAACCACGTCACGGCCCCCACCTCCGTATCCATGGGCGACCAGAACCCCCTGTTGGGCGGACTTCTGTTCGAAGACGAATACTACCTCTTCAACAAGCAGGGACTCACCAAAATCCAATTTTCTTACCCGATGGCCGATTACGTGCTACTACTTTCCACCGACAAGCAGGTGGATATTGAGGATTATGCGAAGTTATTGCCTTCCATACCCAACATTCAGACCGTTTGTCAGGACACGCCCCAGAACATCGCACAAAGTCAGAAGAAGAGCAAGAGTGTGCTCGACTTCCTGCAGTATCTATTCTACGAATCTGAGGCATACATCAAGGATTTGCGCCGCCGGAAACTGTTCAAAAAGCTGCACAACAAGATGTCGGTGGCGGAGTCCAACTACATCAAACTCAGATTCCCAGTCGAAGACAACCGTGTAATCGTCAGCGACTTATTACGAAGAGAAGATTATTAATGCCTATTGCCTAAAACAAACAACCCCGAATATGAAAAAAAGAATATTGACCTCCTATGTATGCATGATGATGTGTATACTCGCCGTCGCGCAGCAGCGGACTGATTCCGTGCATATCGCGCATTACGATCTGCACCTTTCGGTAGTCGATTTTGACAACCACGTCATTGACGGTTGCGCCAACCTCACCGCAGTGTCTAAAGTCAACGGTCTCAATCAAATACGTCTGGATTTGAAGTATCTCACCTGCGATTCGGTGCTCGTGGGTTCCTCAACCATGAACTTTTCCCAAGCCGGAGAACATATTTTCATTCAATTACCAACGATGCAGAGTGGTGACACGGCGGCGTTGCGGGTATACTATCACGGCACCCCTGGCCACGATGATGGTTTCGGCGGCTTCTACTACAGCGGCGAATACGCTTATATTGTGGGCGTCGCGCTGCAAGACCAGCCTCACGCTTACGGTCGTTGCTGGTTCCCCTGCATGGACGAATTCACCGACAAATCGTCCTACAGCTTCCATATCCGTACCCAAAACGGTAAGATGGCGGTCTGTAACGGTATGCTGACCGACTCGCTCACCCTTGACGACGGCACGCGCGTCTGGGACTGGCAGTTAGACAATCCCATCCCCACCTATCTGGCTTCCATGGCGGTGGGCCATTACCGCTGCTATGCCGACACATTCCACGGCATGAACGGGGTGATTCCCATCCAGTTATACACCTCACCTGCCATCTACCCGAACATTCCGGGATCTTTTGCAAACCTAAAACCCGTATTGCATAAATACGAGGAGTTCTTCGGTCCTTACGTGTGGCCGCGCGTGGGCTACGTCTGCGTGGCCATGACCGGCGGCGCAATGGAACACGCCACCAACATCGCCCTTCCCAATGCGGCGGTCTCGGGCAATCTCATGTACCAAGGCACCATCATGCACGAACTGTTCCACCACTGGTTCGGCGACCTCATCACTTGCGAACGACCCGAAGAGATGTGGATCAACGAGGGTTTTGCCGATTTCTCCGAATCGCTGGTGATGGGATGGCTTTATGACCGCTATTTGGAAAACATTGAAGAAGTGCACACCAATACCCTGCAAAACATCGTCAAACGGGACAACGGTCTCTACGCGCTTGACAACGTGCCGCAAGAGTACACCTACGGGATGCACTCCTACCAGAAGGGCGGGCTGGTCATCCACACGCTGCGTAGCTACATGGGCGACTCGCTGTTTTTCAGCAGTTTGAGACAGCTTCTGGCGCATTATGCATACCAGAATGTCAATTCCGAGCAATTTTTCACCTATTTAACCCAGGTTTCCGGCATGAATCTGATGCATTTCTACGAAGACTGGATACATCAGCCCGGATTCCTCGACTTTGAAGTTGAGCAGGTCAACAACCATGGTTGCGGTATCTTCTCGGTGGTGGTGCGTCAGAGTGGCTACGGCACCACGCATCCCGGCACGGAAGTTCCCTTGGACATCACCTTCGTATCCGAAGACATGGAGCTCTATACTGTTGAAAATCAACCCGTCAGCGGAGAAACGACTGAGCTGATGCTTTATGCGCCGTTCTCCCCCGCTTTTGTCATCCTCAACTATCACAGCAAGCTGTCGGACGCCACCATTGACGACACAAAGATAGTGGCTGCCACGGGTGCTGTTTCCTTCACAGAGACCTCTTGCACCGCGCAAATCAACCAGATTTCCGACTCCGTCCTCTTCCGCGTCGAACATCACTATGTGGCACCTGTCGCGCCGTCCCCCCTGCCGGAAGGTTATCGTCAATTCTCACAAACACATTATTGGACAGTCAATTACACTGGATCCCAACCCGAAGGCGTATGGAAATTCAAACTGATTCGGGGTAACGGCCAGTTGGACGCCAATCTATTTGCCAACGAAGATTCCTTTGACAATCTGAAACTGATGTACCGTCCTAACGGTACTGCCAGTTGGACTCCTGTTCCTTACACCCGCACTGGCAGTCCTTACAACGCCAACATCTCCACTATGGATTTGATGCCCGGACAATACTGTTTCGCCATGGCGGACGAGGATGTTTCTGTGGATGATCCCGCCAAAGTGAGACTGGGCATACATCCCAATCCTGCCACGCAATCCTTCACCTTGACCACGGAGGCATCCAAGGCCGACAAAGCCATTGTCTTCGACTCCCTCGGTCGCAAAGTGAAAACAGTGAAAATCACTACTGACAGCCAGCTGGTCAACATTAACAACCTGCCGGACGGCAATTATATTTTAGTATTGTATCACAAAGGAAAAACCGTGGCACGAACGATGTTCGTGAAGGCGTAAGAATACAATAAGATAATTTGTAAAATGTAGGGGCGAAACATGATTCGCCCCTACGTGTTTTATGCCTTTTGCTGAATGCGGGTCTTTTGGAAAAACAACCACGCCGTGCCAAGCGTGACAACGGCGGCAAGGATGTATCCTAAGGTGCGTGGCAATAGTGCCCCAAGGAAAGTGGACGAGACGAAAACGAAACTGACCGTCACCATCGTCATGAAAAGCGCTGGAATCAGCGACATCCAGTAATAGGGTTTTGTATTGCTGCGGCGCAGATAGACGGTGACCGCCCACAGCGTGAATGCCGCGAGCAGCTGGTTGGCCCATGAGAAATACTGCCAGATGACCTGGAAGCCACTCGGTGCAGCAAGACTGAACACCAACAGTCCGCCAGTAACGATAAACAGAGGTACAGCAATCCACAAACGCTTGCTGATGCTCTTCTGTTCGAGGTGCATGAAGTCGGCCACGATGAGACGGGCGGAACGCAAAGCCGTGTCGCCGGAAGTGACCGCCGCGCTGATGACGCCCAACACGGTGATGACCGCAATGACCGTCGGGAACCACGTGTTGGCGATGTGACCCACCATCGCGGGACCGCTCTTGGCCTGCAACGCTGCGTCAGAATGGTAGAAAAAGGCTGCTGCCGCGGCCCAGATAAGGGCGACGATACCCTCCACAATCATGGCACCGTAGAAGATGTGACGACCTTGGCGTTCGTTGGTCATGCAGCGCGCCACCAGCGTGGATTGCGTGGCATGGAAGCCCGACACCGCACCACATGCGATGGAGATGAACATCATCGGAAATATCGGGTTCGCAGCTGCCTGCGGGTGACGGTTCTGCAAGCCGCTCCAGATTTCGGGAATGTCAGGATGGTAGATGGCGAAAGCGACCACGATGGCCACCGCCATGCCCATCAGCAGGAAGCCAAAGATGGGGTAGATGCGGCCTATCACTTTATCAATGGGTAACAACGTTGCTATCAGATAGTAAGCCAAGATAATCAACACCCACACATAGACGCTCATGTTGGGGGTGAACTGGGTCTGCAACAGTTGTGCGGGCGTGTTCACGAAGACCACTCCGACCAAAATCATCAGGAGCACCATAAAGCCGCGCATGAACTGTTTCACACCGTTTCCGAGGTACTTGCCATGGGTTTCCGGCAGACTGCAACCGTTCTCGCGGAGGGAGATCATGCCCGACATATAGTCGTGGACCGCACCGCCGAAGATGCAGCCGAAGACGATCCAGAGGTAGGAAGCCGTGCCGAACTGCGCACCCATGATGGCACCGCAAATCGGACCCACACCTGCGATGTTGAGGAATTGGATCAGGAAGAGCTTCCACGGTTTCATCGGGACATAGTCCACACCGTCGGCCATTGTCTGCGCCGGCGTCGGACGATTTTCATCAATTCCAAACACCCGTTCCACCAACTTTCCGTAGAACAGGTATCCTAAAATGAGTAATACTAATGCTATGCAAAATGTTACCATGACTGTTGACTATAACTTTGACTTTGACTATTGACTTTGACTTTAACTATTGCCTATTGCCTATTCCCTATTGCCTAATTGGCGGCAAAAATAGCTTTTTTATTCAGAAGTTATTCATCTCGGCATCTAGTGTTTATATTTTGTTCAAAAAAACACCATCAGCAAGTCCTCTGTCCTGATAAATTTTGTATTTTTGTCATTTGTATTTTTATGGTTCCCGTCCTTCTGTGAACGGAATCGCTATTGTTGTTAAAATCACGTAGTTAATGAAATATATTTTACGTTTTTCAGGTATAAAGAGCAGCCATTTTTGTGGCATTTTACTGTCTATTCTGCTTTTCCTCTGTGGACTGACGGTCTCGGCGCAGATCACCACCGCATCCATCAGCGGTTACGTCAGTGATGGGAAAGCCCCGTTGCCGAACGCCGTGGTGACGGCTCTGCACGAGCCGAGCGGCACGCCCTACTACGCCATCACCAACGAAAAAGGCAACTATCTGCTTCCCAACGTCTTGGCAGGCGGTCCATACACCATCAGAGTAGAGCGGCTCAACCACAAGGCCATGATTGTCAAGGAGGTGGAAGCTTCTTTGGGAGAGGTCGTAGTGGTGGACGTGGTGCTTCCTGTTTCTTCCGTCCGTCTGGAGGAGGTCACCGTTTTCGGTGACGGTCCCGGCTCTACCATGAACGTCAACCGGTCAGGCATAGGGGTGCGATTCAGCGCCAAAGACATTGACGTGATCCCTAGCGTGAATCGTAGTCTCTATGACGTGCTGAAGCTCACTCCGCAAAGTGTCAGCACAGAGATCGGCGCTTCCATCGGCGGAGGCAACTACCGCAACTCGGCGGTCAACGTGGACGGTGCCGAATTCAACAACTCCTTCGGCATCGGCTCGAGTCTGCCCGCCGGCGGCACCCCCATTTCCATCGAAGCCATCGACCAGCTTATCATCAACATCACCCCTTTCAACGTCAGACACAGCGGTTTCACGGGCAGCTCCATCAACATGGTCACCAAACACGGCACCAACAAATGGAAAGGCTCCGTTTACGACTATTTCACCTGCAGCGCGTTGCAAGGACAGAAAATTGGTGCTGACTACTTGACAAGTTCCAAAACGCTGAACAACACCACGGGATTCACGGTGGGCGGTCCTCTCATCAAGAACAAGCTTTTCCTCTTTCTCAATGGCGAATACATTGTGGACAACGAAGCGGGTTCTTCCATTCAGGCTCGTCCCGACGACAGTTACGAATTTGGCGGCAGCAGCGGCTACAACCGTCCGACCGTGGCGGAGATGGACGACATCCGTCAGTTCTTGATTGACAAATTCAACTATGACCCAGGTCGTTACCAGAACTACACGCACAGCACCCCCGACTATAAACTCTTCGCCCGTTTGGACTGGCGCATCAATCCCAACAACCTCCTCATCTTTCGGGTGAGCCACACGCACAACGCCACCTCCAACTCGCCCAGCACTTCCATGAGTCCCTTGGGAGGCACCAACACCAACATTGTCACCGACGATGCCACTTACGTATTGGATCGATTCAATGGCGGTCGCGGGTCGCAATATGCAATGACTTTTGAGTCGGCACACTATTTCCAAAATCTGAACTTCACCACCATGGCTGCCGAGTTGCACACTCGTCTGATGAACGAACAGGCTCACAACACGGCTCGCATCGCGTGGTCATTGCAAGACGAGCCTCGTTCCTTCGTGGGCGGCTACTTCCCGACCGTGGATATTCTGGAACCTTATACCAATGACGGGAAGACGCAGATATTCACCACATTCGGTCCTGATCCCTATACCTACGGCAACCTGCGCCGTGTCAACAACATCACCGCCACGGATGAATTCTCCTACAAGACGGGGATCCACAACATCCTTGCCGGTGCACAGTTTGAATTCAACAGAATCAAGAACGGTTTCATGCAGGGGGGTGCCGGATGGTATGTCTATGACTCTTGGCAGTCGTTCGTCGACGATGTCAACGATGTGCAAGGTTCCGGTCCGTCACTGTTCATGATCACCCACGCCAACACGGATAATCCGACCGAGATGGTGTATGCCACCTTCGACCACTCCCAAATCTCCCTTTACGGACAAGACGACATCGCGTTCAGCAAGTACTTCAAGCTGACCGTGGGTTTGCGTTTGGAATTGCCGTTCATCCGCTTCTCTTACGACAACCTCAACAGAGAGTTCGAACAAATCGCCAACTTGCATCCGAACAGTTCATTCGCCGGTCTCAGCACTAACGATTACCCGAGAGGGGATTTCCACTATTCGCCCCGCATCGGGTTCAACTGGGACATCACCCACAAGCGCAAGCTCATTCTCCGAGGCGGAACAGGTCTTTTCACGGGCCGTATCCCCAACGTATGGTTGGTTAGCGCCATCGGCAACTCCAACTGTCTGCAGTATCAATACATCGCCAACACGTCTACCGGTGCTGATGTGGCAGAATTCGACCCCGACCGTGAGAACATCATTAACAGCATCTACGAAGGGCACAACTACAGCCGGCAGGGTCTCCCCGCCCCCACCAGCGCCACCATTCTGGCTAGAAACTTGAGGATGCCCACGAGCTGGAAGACCTCCCTCGCCCTCGACATTCTCATCCCTGGCGACGTCAAGGCATCCGTGGAAGGGGTTTATTCCTTCAACCTCAACGAGATCTATGCCTCCACGCTGGGTTATACCGAAAACGGCACCATCCAGCTGCCCGGCGAACCCGAGGCGCGTACGCATTACGTCTCTGAGGGCATCACCAACCGCGAAGGCTACACGATGAGCGGCTATTATCTCCACAACGAGAACAAATTTCATGGGCAATATCTCGCCCTTTCCGCCATACTTTCCAAGGAATTCAAATTCGGTCTTGACCTCATGGCGGCCTACACCTACAGCTACGCCACCAACCTCTCGGACGGTTCTGGCGACCAAGTGTCATCATTTGCCAACACAGCCAACGTGAACGACTGCAACAGTCCTGAGCTGGGCTATTCCGCATACGTGGCCCCGCACCGTGTGATTGCCAGCATCGGCTATACCATCAAAGAGGGCAAGCACACAGCCACCAAATTAGGACTCTTCTATGAAGGCCTCAACATAGGCATTTTCAACGGTATATATGTCACCCGCGCCTCCTACCTCATTGACAACGTGAGTGGACTGACGAATGCGCAGCTGGCCTACATCCCCACGAAGGATGAGCTGGCCGCCATGCCATTCTCTTCCGAGGAGAACCGCGCCGCCTTCGAGGAGTTCATCAGCGGCGACCGTTACCTGAGCAAGCACCGCGGCGAGTACTCCAAGCGCAACGGCGGTCTGGCCCCGTGGGTCAACCGCATCAACCTGAAACTTGAGCAGGAATTCTACTTCAACATCAGCGGACGTCGCCAGACCCTGGATGTCGGCATTGACATCAACAACCTCGGCAACCTCCTCTGCAACAAGTGGTGCGCCTACAAAGTCCTCGACAACAATGTGATACTGAGCTACGACAAAGACAAACAGCAATACACCTTCAACTCATCCAACTGGTCAACCTACAACAACCTCTCCTCCACGTGGCAGCTCTTGTTGCATGTGAAGTATGCGTTTTAGAGGGGGTGGCCTTTTTGCATTCGTCTGCTCCCCTATCTTTGTTTCAAAATCGCACTCCCGACAGCGGCAGCCCTCGCGGGTTCGCCCGACAACGATTTCATTAATTCTTCCGCCTCACGATTAACTGATTAACTGAATGTGCTCATCGGACAAATCGCCAATTGCAAATGGCGATTTTATTCGTCGGTTGTGACCGACGAATTATCAGCAAGCGCACTTGCTGAATTACAATCTAATGCATTCCAGTTTTCGTAAAACTTGCGCATGTTTCTAAGCGCAGTTGCCGAATATCCTCTCAATCCCGGCAATTCCCTGCGCAACTGATCGCTGATGGCTTCCAGTGCACCTGTACCCCAAAATCCTTTACGGGTATTGAGTGATATATACTTGCCGATGCCAAAATAGACGGCCAACTGAATGCGATTCACGCCTTTAGCTGCCACATATTGTCCTTGAAGAATAGCCTCTTTGATAGCTTCTACTGCATGTCGTAATCCTGCGGAAGTGCAATTGAAATTGACAGACAATTTACGATATCGGTCTAAAAGCCTCGGAGAGGCAACACGCACGCAGTGCAATTAAATACAACGAATACTACATTTACAAGGGACTAGGTGACCTATTCATTCGCACTATAACTCCTCACCACCTCCACTTTCTTCGTCTTAGGATTCGTATACAGGACTTGCAACCGCTGCAATGCTGTGTTAAAAACATATTCAAAGTCACCGTTCCGGAAATGATATTCGCGTTTTGT
>Ga0310690_10004939_pt1 | contig 18492 bp, 13 predicted proteins | sample AusTroGonzalo_MG_2_FD_207661 | JGI IMG/M metagenome (GOLD analysis project Ga0310690, IMG submission 207661) | Bovine rumen microbial communities from tropical cattle in Woodstock, Queensland, Australia - Gonzalo_04 (v2) (version 2) | ecosystem: Host-associated > Mammals > Digestive system >...
ACGAAAACGAGACCTTCGCTTTCTTCAACGGTAGTGTGTGGTGCATCAGTAACACGGGCGAGGCTACCCTCCAGGTCGTCGACATGCTGGGCCGCATCGTCAGCAGCGAGTCGGTTAACGGCAACGCCACCCTCAGCACCGACAACCTCATGAGCGGCGTCTACATGTTCCGCCTCGTCAACGGCGAGAACGTCAAGGTTCAGAAAGTCGTTGTGAAATAAACTGACTACGCGAAGCAACAACACGGAATAATCAATAAAAACTAAATATGATGAAAAAACTAATCCTAACCACAGCAATCATCCTCGGAATAGGTCTCACCTCGTTCGCCGATCCTAACGGCGGCGGTGTGTTCCAACGTGGCAATGAAGAGTCGGGCAGCAACCGTCTGGGTGGCACTCCCGCTCTGCCAGCCCACGGCCTGAACGACAACCAGCCCGCGCCCCTCGGCACCGGCGTGATGGTGCTCACCGCCCTCGGCGCAGCCTACTTGGTAGGCAAGAAACGTAGGGAGGAGTAAGAAGGGTGAACCTCTTCCAGCTCTTTAAGAACATCAGCCCCTTCGTAAAGCCTTACAAGTGGCTGGTGTTCGTCACCCTGATATTGACCCTTGTCGGCTCGTTGATGGCGCAGGTCAACGCCATCGTCCTCGATCGCACCGTCGACGCCATCAACGCCCTCATCGGTACTGACTTCAGCTGGAGTCAGGCAGCCCGTATTCTTACGATTATCTCCGTTGTGCTCCTCGGCAAGGAAATCCTGTCGGCGGGCATTTCGTTTGCACAGAACTACTACGGCGAGCGGATGCGTATCTTTGTCAGCCGCGACCTCTCGCAGAGCGTCATCGAGAAGGTGCTGACCTTCCGCATGGCGTTTTTCAATACAGGCGACAACGCGACGGGCAAGCTGCAGGCCCGTATCGACCAGGGCGTCAGCAGTCTATCGCGCACGGTGCAGAACTTCTTCATCGACTTGCTGCCCCTGTTCACCAGCGCCTTGCTGGCCCTGATCCTGATGTTTGCCGCCAACGTCTACGTGGGCTTGGTGGCTTTGGCCATCGTACCCGTCTACTTCTGGATTACATACCGCCAAGCCAAACGACTGAAAGGCTGGCGACGCGAGATGCGCTCGCATCTTGAGACCAAGAGTCAGGGCATCAAGAACATCATCGACTCCATCAATGTTATCAAAAGCTTCAACCGCGAGAAGATAGAAGGACAGAAACAACTTGATATTCAGAATCAGGTGACGGAGAACCAGATGAAAACCCGCAAAGTGGCATTTTATTACAATGGTATCAAAAGCTTCGTCAAGCAGGTAGGCACCGTGTTGGTCATCATCCTGACGGCATACCTTGTATTAATAGACTACCCCGGGATGACGATAGGCAAAATCATGTACCATGTGATGCTCTTCAGCAACGTCATTGCACCCATCACCCAACTGCAGCGCATTTTTGACGACGTGAACGACGCACTCATCTATGCCGAGGGTTTCTTCGGCATCCTCGACGCGGACGAGGAGGTGGAGCCTTCGGGAAGCTACCGTCCGGAGAAGATAGTCGGCAAGTTTGAGTTGCAGCACGTCGACTTCACCTATCCCAACGGCAACCAGGCGCTCTTCGACATCAACATGACCATAGAGCCGAACAAAATCACAGCTTTGGTGGGTCTCTCGGGTGCCGGCAAGAGCACCATCGTCAACCTGTTGGACAAGTTCTACGAGCCGCAAGAGGGCAACATCACCCTCGACGGCGTCGACTTGCGCGACTACGACACGAAATTCCTGCGCGAGAACATCGGGCTGGTGCTGCAGAAGAATCACATCTTTGACGGCACCATCGAGGAGAACATCCTGTACGGCAAGCCCGACGCCACCCACGAGGAGGTGGTGGAAGCCGCGAAGAAATCGTACATCTACGACCAGATTATGCAGCTCCCCAAGCAGTTTGAGAACAAGGCCTCCGACCTCTCGGGCGGACAGCAGCAGCGCATCGCCATAGCCCGTATGTTTCTCAAGAACCCGCCTATCATCTTCTTGGACGAGCCTACCGCCTCGCTGGATGCCATCGCCACGGAACAGATCAAGAACAGCTTGGACGCCATCAAGCAGGACCGCACCGTCATCATCATCTCGCACAGCATCTCGCAAATCATTGACGCCGATCTCATCTATGCCCTGCAGGCGGGACGCGTGGAAGAGTCGGGCGACCCGGACGAAATCTACAAAAAAGGCGGCATCTACAAGGAAATCATCGACGCTTCGGCACGCAGTCTGAACATCGAAAAGATAGCCCGTACCATTGATGACGGCAAGGATTGAGGAAAAAACACGGTTTTTTCGCGTATCTTTACGCAACCAATCCAAAAATTCCCTATTTTAGCGGATTCTTTTGAAAAACAAACTAAACGTAATATGAGCACCACTTTTGACCCACGCGCCAACTACGAGCAGACCAAGCAACAGGCCGGCTACGTCGAGCGCAAGAAAGCCACTCAGGAAGACTATGACCGCATAGGCTTCATGTCGGGACTCGAAGTGCATCAGCAGATTAAGACCAAAGAGAAGCTGTTTTGCCACTGTCCCGCCGGACAATTCAACAAGTTTGAGGACTACGACGCTGAGCTGATTCGTCACATGCGCCCCACGCTCTCCGAGCTGGGCGAATACGACGGCACGGCTCTGATGGAGTTCAAGACGAAGAAGGAAATCGTCTACCACATCAAGAACGGCACCGCCTGCACCTACGACATCGACGACACCCCGCCGTTCCCCATCAACCGCGAGGCATTGCACAACGCCATCATCATCGCCCTGCGTTCGAACCTGAACATCGTGGGCGAGGTGCATATCACCCGTAAGCAATATTTGGACGGCTCCATCCCCACAGGCTTCCAGCGTACCGCCATCGTGGGCGTTGAGGGTCTGCTGAAGCTGCCCAAGAAAGATATCCGTCTCATCCAGCTGAGCATCGAGGAGGACGCCTGCCGCGAGATTAGCGACATTGGGCACCGCCGCGTCTATCAGACCGACCGTCTCGGCGTGCCGCTGATTGAGACCGTCACCTATCCCGACTGCAAGAACCCTGATGAGTTGCGCGAGACCTGCGAATACATCCGCTTCCTCGGACGCTCGACGGGATTGGTCCGCACGGGTATGGGCGCAGGACGTCAAGACGTCAACGTGAGCTGCACGGGTGGCACCCGCATCGAGCTGAAGGGTGTGCAACACGCCAAGTGGATTCCTGAGCTGTCGCACAACGAGTGCTTCCGTCAGTGGTCGTTGGTGCAGTTGCAAGAGCGCCTGAACCGCGAAGTGGGTAAGGAAGGTTGGAAGGTGGAAGTGATTGACGTTTCGTTCCCCACCGACTACCTGCCCATCCTCGACAACAAGGCCAAGGGTGGTGCCTTGAAGCTGGTGAAGTTGCCTAAGTTCCGTGGCGTGCTGTCCCACTTCACCCAACCTGGTAAGATGTTCGCTGACGAGATTGCCGACCGCCTGAAGGTGATTGCCTGCCTCGAGCGTCCCAATATGCTCCATGACGAGATGCTGGAGCCCGTGCTGACCCACGCACAGTGGCACAAGCTGGCCAAGCGCATCCACGCCACCGATGAGGACGCCCTCATCCTTGTGTGGGGCCCGAAGAACGATATGCCCACCGCCATCGAGACCATCGAAGAGCGTTGCCTGATGGCCTTCGACGGTGTGCCGAAGGAGACCCGTAAGGCCATCTCGAACGGTATCACCATCTTCGAGCGTGTGCTCCCAGGTGCTGACCGTATGTATCCCGACACCGACTCGGCTCCCATCCCGCTCGACCCCGCCTTCATCAAGGCTCTGCGTGCCGAACTGCCTACCGAAATCATCGAGCGTTACTATAAGCTCAAGGAGTGGAACGTGCCGGAGGACTGCTTCCGCTACATCTTCGCGAAGAACTGGTTCCCCATCATATCTGAAATCGTCGAGAAGCTCGGCGTGGACGGACGCACCCTGGGCCGCTTTGTGGGCATGAGGCTGAAACACCTTGTGGGCAAGAACCCCACGACGAAGTTCAACGACGAGACACTCTACAAGCTCTTCGCCTTCCTGAAAGAACAGGGTCTGGACTACCGTCTGGCCTGGAATATGGCTCCCGCCTTGGTGGACGACGCCACGCTGTCGATGGAGCAGGTGTTGGACAAGATTGGCTTCCAGCGTTTCGCCAAAGACGACCTGCTGACCAAGCTCGACAACCTCTGCGCCGGATTCGTGCCGAAGAAGAAGTCGTGTACCGACCTCGACCGCATGAACTGGATTATGGGTCAGATGACGGAAGCGATGGGCAACATCGAAATGAAAGAATTGGCTAACAACATCAAATAAAGAAGAACATGGCTGAAGATTTTTTCCAAGGATACTGGGGTGCCTCGCTTGAGGTGCTCAAGAAATATAACTGCCGCGTATGGAGTCAGGCTGAATGCCAGACCACGGGCGGTCTCTTCAAAGGCACGATTCTGCCCCGCGCCGCCTTCCAGGACGACCAGCACATCGTGATGAAGGTCAACACGGGCTATAATATCGGTGTCGACATCAGCACCATCACGGGTATGGTGGAGCTTGACTACAAGAAAGCCAACTATCATATCCCGGAGAAGGAGTTCCCTTACACCGAAGGTCTTCCGCATGTGAAGCTGCTCGGTACGGGTGGTACCATTGCCTCTCGTTTGGACTACCGCACAGGTGCTGTGATTCCCGCCTTCTCGCCTGGTGAGCTGTATGGCGCTGTGCCGGAGTTGGCTGACATCTGCAATCTCGACACTGAGAAGGTGTTTGCCGTGTTCTCTGAGAATATGTCGCCCAAGGAGTATATCGCCTTGGCCAAGAAGATTGGCGAGGAAATCCAGAACGGTATCGACGGCATCGTCATAGGTCACGGTACGGATACCTTGGCCCACACCGCTGCCGCTTTGACCTTCATGTGCCAAAACCTGCCTGTGCCGATTGTGCTGGTAGGCTCTCAGCGTTCTTCCGACCGTCCTTCTTCCGATGCTGCCCTCAACCTGATGCACGCTATGACGGCAGCAGGTCATGGTGATGTGGCTGAGGTGATGGTTTGTATGTTTGGTCCCACTTCCGACGAGTACGGCTTCCTGCATCGTGGTACCCGTGTGCGTAAGATGCACTCGTCTTATCGTTCCACCTTCCGCACTATTGGTGACACTCCCGTTGCTACTGTGGACCGTAAGCGTGGCGTGGTGCCGATTAAGGAAGTCTATAACCACCGCCGCAAGGACCGCGATGTGAAGATCATCCCGACATTTGATGACCGCGTGGCAATCCTTTACTACTATCCTGGTATGAAGCCTGATGTGCTTGATGCACTGGTCGATAATGGCTACAAGGGCATCGTTTGGGACGGTACTGGACTGGGTCACGTCAACAAGGGAATGTTTGATGCTATCCAACGTGCAACGGATAAGGGAGTTCACCAATACATGACCGTCCAGACCATCTGGGGTTACGCCCACATGTTCGTCTATGACACGGGTCGTGACTTGATGAATCGTGGCATCATCCCCGCACAGAACATGCTGGCTGAGACGGCCTACATCAAGTTGGGCTGGGCATTGGGTCAAACTCAAGACCGCGAAGAAGTGAAGAACATCATGCTGACCCCCGTCAACAGCGAGATTACACCGAGAGAGCCTTATAACGGTTACCTCGTCTATCAAGGAGGTGTGCCTGAGGTGGAGGACTTCATCCGCAGGGTGCATAAGTAATTGAATTAATTTAGTTTACAAACACCGAAAGCCGCATCAGCGGCTTTCGGTGTTTTTTGTGATTTTGATGGAGAGATTTCTAAATTATTTTGCTTGTATTCCCCCGAAATTTGTTATACCTTTGCACCGTGAATTAAAATACGTATTTTATTATTATAATTTATTCGAATAAACTATGCAACCATCACACATTGAACACATTGGAATCGCCGTCACAAGCTTGGACGAATCCATTCCTTTCTTCGAAAAGCTGCTTGGCACCAAGTGCTACGCCATTGAAGAAGTCGCTGACCAGAAGGTGAAGACCGCCTTCTTGCGTTGCGGACAGACCAAAATCGAGCTTTTGGAGCCCACCAGCCCTGAGAGCACCATCGCCGCCTTCATCGAGAAGAACAACGGCAAAGGCGGTATGCACCACATCGCTTTCGCCGTCGAGAACCTTGAAGGTCACCTCGAAGAGGCCAAGGAAGCCGGCATCCGTCTCATCGACCAGGCTCCCCGCAAGGGCGCCGAGGGACTGAGCATCGCCTTCCTGCATCCCAAATCAACTTTCAGCGTGCTGACTGAACTTTGCGAGAACAAGAACAAATAAAAATCATATACTATGCTGATTGAACAGAAAATCCAGGAATTGCTGGAGAAGCGCAACGAAGCCCGTCTTGGTGGCGGACAGAAGCGCATCGATTCCCAGCATGCCAAAGGCAAGATGACGGCCCGCGAGCGCATCGCCATCCTGCTTGACGAAGGCAGCTTCGAAGAGACTGACATGTTCGTGACCCATCGTACCACCGATTTCGGTCTCGACAAGCAACAGTATCTCGGCGACGGCGTCGTCACCGGTCACGGTACCATCGACGGTCGCGTCGTTTACGTCTATGCTCAGGACTTCACCGTGTTTGGCGGTGCCTTGAGTGAGACGATGTCGTTGAAGATCTGCAAGGTGATGGACCAGGCCATGAAGGTTGGTGCCCCCGTCATCGGTATCTGCGACTCGGGCGGTGCCCGTATCCAGGAGGGCTCACGCTCCCTCGCCGGTTATGCTGAGATCTTCCAGCGCAACATCAACGCTTCGGGTGTCATCCCGCAGATTTCGGCCATCTTCGGCCCCTGCGCAGGAGGCGCTGTGTATTCTCCCGCTCTGACCGACTTCATCATCATGACCAATGCCGGCAGCTACATGTTCCTCACCGGACCTAAGGTAGTGAAGACCGTTATTGGTGAGGATGTCAGCACCGACGACCTCGGTGGCGCTCGCATCCACAGCCAGAAGTCAGGTGTGGCCCACTTCGCCGCTGAGAGTGAAGAGGAAGGTCTTGCCATCATCCGCAGACTCATCTCCTTCATCCCGCAGAACAACATGGAGAATGCTCCTTTGGTGGAGTGCAACGACCCCATCGACCGTATGGAGGACGCCCTCAACCAGATCATTCCCGACAACCCGAACAAGCCTTACAACGTGGGCGACATCATCAACGCCATCGTTGACAACGGCGACTTCCTCGAGATCCACAAGAACTACGCCAAGAACATCATCGTCGGCTTCGCCCGCTTCGATGGTATGTCGGTGGGTATCGTCGCCAACAACCCCGCCTTCTTCGCTGGTGTGTTGGACTGCGACGCCTCGCGTAAGGGTGCCCGTTTCGTCCGCTTCTGCGACGCTTTCAATATCCCGATTGTGACTTTGGTCGACGTCCCTGGCTTCCTGCCTGGTACGGGTCAAGAGTACAACGGTATCATCGTCCACGGTGCCAAGCTGTTGTATGCCTACGGCGAGTCCACAGTGCCGAAGGTCACCGTCACGCTGCGTAAGTCCTACGGTGGTTCGCACCTCGTGATGGGCTGCAAGCAATTGCGCAATGACGTCAACTACGCCTGGCCGACGGCTGAGATTGCGGTGATGGGTGCCAGCGGTGCTGTTGAGGTGCTGGATGGCAAGAAGATTTCCGAAATCGAGAATCCCGAAGAGCGCGCTGAGTTTGTTGCCAAGAAGGTGGATGAATACACCAAGAAGTTCGCTAACCCCTACGAGGCCGCCAAGTTCGGTTACATCGACGATGTCATCGAGCCGCGCAACACCCGTTTCCGCGTCATCCGTGCCTTGCGCACCCTTGAGACGAAGCGTTTGGCCAATCCCGAGAAGAAACATTCGAATATCCCGCTGTAACCGTAAATCTGTATCGTGATGAACCTGTTACAAATATCATTACTGTTGGCTCACGAAGACTGGGTCTACACCAAAGGCTGGATTGTCACCATCGCGGGATTCCTCATCGTTGTCATCGCCCTGTTCGTCCTTTCCACCATTTTCCGTGGTGTGGCTGCCTACTTCAAGAAGCAGGACGGCAAGAAGGACGAGGTGAAGCCGACGCAGCCTGTGGCGGTGAAGCCCACGGTCAAATTGGCTGAGGGTGAGATAGCCCCTGAGGTGCTTACCGCCATCGGTATGGCCCTCTACCTCTCCACCAACCTCCACGACGAGGAGAGCAATGTAATCACCATCGAGAGAAGGGCAACTTCTTGGAACGACAAAAATTACGGAGTTAGACACTGGAAACGTTAAAAAGTAGAAAAATGAAAAAATTCAAATTCACCATTAGTGGTAAACCATACGAAGTGGAAGTGCAGAACATTGAGGGCAACATGGCCACAGTCAATGTGAACGGCACCGAATATCAAGTGGAGATGGAAGAGCAAGCCGCTCCAGTCGTGGCTCCCGTGGCCCGTCCTGCTGCCAAACCTGCCTCCAGCGCTCCGTCACAAGCCGCTGCTCCGCGTCCGGCTGCCGCTGCCGGTGGCGCAGGCTACAAGATGGCTGCCCCGCTCCCTGGAACCATCATGCAAATCTTCGTCAAACAGGGCGACGTCGTCAAGAAGGGCGACAAGCTGCTCATGTACGAAGCCATGAAGATGGAAAACAACCTGCTGGCCGAAGCTGACGGTACCATCACCGCCATCAACTGCCGTCAGGGCGACAATGTGCTTCAAGGTGATACTCTAATCGTAATCGGATAAGGTCATGTTAGGCAAGAAAAGTATTTACAGAAAGCCTGCAGTCATTATCGGCTCGCTGGTGCTCCTGATGCTGCTGAACCTCGTGGTGGTCAACAACCCGATGTTCGCCACCAGAGTCGCCGATCTCGGGAAAACCGAGCAGGTGAGCGAAATGACCGCTGAGGAAAGCAATGCCCAGCTGGCTGAGATTGCTGACGCGCTTGTAGCGGAACAGCAGAAATCGGCTGAAATGGGCCAGCAAATCGAGAACCTCAACCAGCGCGTGACGAACCTTGAATCCCAAACGAAGAAGAACCATGTGGCTGCTAAAGAGGAAGTCAAGGAAATGTCCACCAAAGACCGTCTGAGCGAAGGTCTGCGCAACTTCTGGATACTCACGGGTTTCCGCAACTGCAAGTTGGGCAACATCATCATGATTTTGGTGGGTATCCTCTTCATCTTCCTGGCCATCCGCTTCGAGTTTGAGCCTATGCTGCTTATCCCGATTGGCACAGGTATCATCTGCGGTAACATCCCCTTCTTCCAGGGCTTTGGCGTCAGCTTTGCCGATGCTATGGCCAACCTGCAGGGTTTGGTGGACGCCGGAACGCTCGATTTCGATTTGGAGACCGCAAAAGCCGTGTTGGTAGCTGTTTTTGGCGACAACCCAGGCGACAAGCACATGGTGCTGAGCGAAGCTGTCAAGCAGGTCGAGCATCTCAATATGGCCGACTTTGGCTTGAGCAACAACGATATTGAAGGCGTGAAGGGCATGCTGACCGGCGTGTTCCAAAGCGGCGAGCTGAACCTCCAGACGGGTCTTTACCAGAAGGGCAGTGTGCTGAACTACCTCTACTTCGGTGTGACCTCGGGTGTGTATCCGCCTCTTATCTTCTTGGGCATCGGCGCTATGACCGACTTCTCGTCGCTCATCGCCAACCCCAAGCTGATGATCCTCGGTGCTGCCGCCCAGTTGGGTGTGTTCATCACCTTCATCGGTGCCTTGTATCTCGGCTTCAACCTGCGTGAGGCTGGTGCTATCGGTATCATCGGTGGTGCCGACGGTCCTACCGCCATCTTCCTCTCCTCACGTCTGGCCAACGGCATGAACGGCACGCGCAACCTCATTGGTCCCATCGCCATTGCAGCTTATTCCTACATGGCTCTGGTGCCTGTGATCCAGCCGCCTATCATCCGTGCGCTGACCACCAAGGAAGAGCGTCTCATCAAGATGAAAGCCCCCCGTATGGTGAACAAGACCGAGAAGATTATGTTCCCCATCGTCGGCCTCATCCTGACCACCTTCATCAGTCCCACGGCTCTGCCGCTGCTGGGTATGCTGTTCTTCGGCAACATCATCAAGGAGTCGGGCGTGGTGAAGCGTCTGCAAAACACCGCCTCCAATCCTTTGATTGATATCGTCACCATCATCCTGGGTCTCACGGTGGGTGCCTCCACTCAGGCTTCCGTCTTCCTGACCTCGAGCTCCATCAAGATCTTTGCCCTCGGTGCCGCCTCGTTCTGCGTGGCTACCGCCGGCGGTCTGCTGGGTGCCAAGTTGATGAACGTCTTCCTGAAGGAGAAGATTAACCCGATGATTGGTGCCGCTGGTGTGTCGGCTGTGCCGGATAGCGCCCGCGTCGTCGAAGTGGAAGGTCAGAAGTACGACCCGTCGAACCACCTGCTCATGCACGCTATGGCCCCCAACGTCTCCGGCGTTATCGGCTCGGCTGTCGCAGCTGGTGTGATGATGTCGTTCCTGATGATGTAATACGTACACCTTATTATTAATACAATTATTAATACACTATGAAAAAGTTAACCTTGTTGGTAGCCATGCTATCATTATTCAGTTTCAGCGCGAAGGCCCAAATGTTCGACTTCTCGAACAATAAGGAAGATTTCACCGTTGGCTTGAATATCGGCGTTGTGGGTTATCATTTCGACGGACAAATCGACAAAACCTATGCTGGCTTAGGCTATGGTGTTAGTGTTTCGATATTAGGCTGTTATCTTGATTTCATGTATCAAAGCCCTGAACACAAATGGGGCAACAAGATTATGCCTATTGAATATAACGACCACACCGCGCTTACCATCAACGTAGGTTACAAAATTCCGGTCACCAAGTGGCTGCGTCTCACGCCTTTGATTGGTTACAGCAATGTGACCACCGGTATTACGGATTGCAGTACCGTCAACGTGGAATATGAAAGTCATGCCATTTATCATGATTATGATGTCGAGGAGATTTATCCTCACTTCAACTACGGTGTCGGTTTGTCGCTGAAACCTATCGAATGGATTGAGATTGGAGGTGTTTGCACCGCCCATTCGGTCTACGGCAACATCTCGCTCGATTTGGTTAGTTTGAAAAAATAGAAACTCCATTAATCAACAATAATCATTAATCATTAAATCTAATTATCATGAAGAAACTTAGTCTTTTCTTAATGTGCGGTATTGCAGTTCTGTTCATGACGAGCTGCAACACTTACCGTCACAGCATGAGAGAACCTGCAGCTTATGTTGAGTTCCATGCTGATGATTTCGACCTTTCAGGTCAAGTGGTTGGTGAAGCCACCGTCGTCCGCGTTCTCTGCGTTGACTGGGAGCACCTTTTCGGTGATAAAGAGTATGCCGAAACTCCTGACTTCGGCACAGTGGTGCCCACCATCGGTGAGCGCGTTTCGAACGGCGCTAACTACGCCCTGTTCAACATGATGAAGAGAAATCCTGGCTACGATGTGGTGATCTATCCTCAAGTGGAAGCCCGTCGTTTTGCCCCGGTTCTCGGCACTGACATCTATTCAAGAACCACCTATAAGGTGACCGCTCGTTTGGGCAAGCTGAAGAAGTAATTCTTCTTTCTCACAACCCTAAGCAAAATGGAGTTTACGAAAGCCGCTCTTTGTGGGCGGCTTTCATGTTTTCATGGTTCGCCATAATCGAAAAAAAGTGTACCTTTGCACGGTTTAATCAAAGCGCAATATGAAGAAAGTCTGTTTACTTATTGCAATCCTGTCGGCGACTCTTTTCTTGTCGGCGCAGGAATATGCCGTCAATGCGCCCCGCCTCAAGGTGGGCGTGGTGATGGGTGGCGGCGGTGCCAAAGGCGCTGCCCATATCGGAGTGTTGAAATACATCGAAGACCTGGGCATCCCGGTCGACTATGTGGCAGGCACCAGCATGGGCTCCATCATCGGTGGACTGTATGCTATGGGCTATACCCCCGACCAACTCACCGAGCTCATTTCGATGATTGACTGGTCGGAGTATATCGGCAACAAGATTGACCGTTCCACCATGTCGAGTGAGTTGCGCCAACGCAACAGCACAACGGCACTCATCGTCCCCTTCAGCCTTTCAAGCCTCTTGGACAGCGACCCTAACACGAATTTTCTTAGCCAGCTGCCCAGCGCCTACGTCAACAACAGCTCGCTTATCAACCTGTTTAACGACTTGTGTGTGGGCTATCAGGAGGACATGGACTTCAACGAGCTTCCCATTCCTTTTGCCTGTGTGGCTACCGATATGATTACGGGTAAGGAAATCGTGCTGAACAGCGGCAACGTCCCTACGGCGATGCGGGCCAGTATGGCTATCCCGGGGGTGTTCTCGCCTGTTCAGATTGACGACAAGGTGCTGGTCGACGGCGGTTTGGTGAACAACTTCCCAGCCGACGTGTTGCGCGATATGGGTGCCGACATCATCATCGGCATCGAGATTACCTCGACAAAAGACGTTACCGCTGACGACCTGCAGTCGCTGCCTCAGGTGTTTGCCCGTCTGGTCACCAACAGCACCAGCTCGAAACGCGAGGAAAACCGCGAGCTGTGCCATATTTATATGGTGCCCAACGTCAGCGGCTATGGTATGCTCAGCTTCACCCCCGAGGCTATCGAAGCCCTGGTGGAGCTCGGCTATCTGAAAGCCAGCGAGTTTGAGGACGATCTGTTGCGCATCAAGAGCGCCGTGGAGGCATCGGCAGGGCATCCTGTCGTCAAGACGCTTCACGCACCCAAGGCCAAAAACATCGCTGTGGACACCGTGATGATTCGTTCCATCACCATCAACAACGCTCCCCAAAAGCATAGCCGTTGGCTCATGCGCAAAGGTAGGCTGGAACCAGGGCGGATGTATACACAAGAGAACATCGAATATGCGATGCAGGTATATCGCGGCACAGGTTGCTTCGACGAGATTACCTATAGTGTGAAGGAGAGCGACTCGCTCCACAATAACAGAGCGCTTGAGGGCTTATACGACCTGAACGTCAACATGAAACCCGCCAAGCCGCACGTTTTCGGACTGGGCGTCCGCTACGACACCGAGGAAGGTGCCGCCCTGTTGCTCAACATCGGATTGAACGAAAAGAAGTTCAACGGCTCAAAGTTTAGCGCCGGCGTAAAACTCAGCTACAGCCCCAAGTTGAACTTCACCTATACCTATTCAAAGTCGGGGTTGGCCAATTTCAACCTCTCGTACGACTTCAGGAACGAGCATTTCACCACCACCAACCTGATGGCTCAAAACCGGGTCAATCTGACCTACCGTCAGCATAAACTGAGTGCCTACATCTCGCAGTTCCATCTGCTCAACATCAGCACTTCGGTAGGTGCCTCCTACACCAGCACGACATTTAATAACTCATCGGTGGAGGGCAGTTCCCTCGACTCTCTGTGGTTCCTGCCCAACAGGTATGTCACTCCCTTCGTCGCGATGAAGTACGACAATATGGATGATGCCTATTTTGCCACGAAAGGCCTTAGCGCAGGCATATATTCCCATTACTATTGGGATCCCACCAAAGCCAGGGAAAACAACTTCGACCTGGGCATTTCGTGCCAATACTATTGGACTCCATGGAATGGGCGTTTCACCATCATCCCGCAGGTCTATGGACGTTATTACTGGTGTGATGAAAACAACCTTTACAACCTGCGTACCTCCCTCGGCGGTGAGATTGAAGGACGACACTTCGAGACCCAGATGCCCTTTATCGGCATCAGCTACGAGGAAACCCTCGGAAACTTCTCCTCGCTTACCCTAATAGGCCGATGCGACTTGCGCTACAACATCTTCGGCAAGCACTATCTGACGGCGATGTACAATATATTGAGGCTTCCGCCTTTTACTCCTTATCACGGTGTTGGAGTGAAATACTCCTACAACAGCCTGTTGGGTCCCATTTCGCTTACGGTGCAGTGGTCCAACTTCTATGACAGCAAGGTAAGCACCTACTTCTCGTTCGGATACACGTTCTGATGAGGGAAACAACGGCAGATACCCACCGATGGAGATGAAAGGCGACACGACACGAACCCTGATCCTGGCCGTGGGCCTCGTGGTCTGCTGCCTCATCGGTTTGCCCAACCTGTACGACAAGTTTATGACGGTCCGCTTTGTGGCCGCTGCCACGGGACTGGCTGCCGTTTTTCTGTGGGCCTTGATAAGCCGAAAGCGCTGGCTTGTCCCTCATAGCCCCGTTTTCTATGTCTATCTGCTGTTTGTCCTCTATTGCGGCTGCTCGCTGCTATGGGCCACCAACACCGCTGAGGCTGTCTTCTTTTTCTCCACCGAGCTGCTCAGTCTGTCAGTCATCATAGTCTGTCACAGTTTGTTTTCAACCCATCGCCTGCTTACGCAGAAGGTGCTGTGGGGGAGTGCTGCCCTCATTCTTTCGGTATATCTGCTGTTCGCCGTCGTCCAGCTGTTTCATGTCGAGAGCTTCAGCTTCGAGCAGCTGTATCGCGTCAGCGGCATCAACGGACATAAGAACCTGCTGGCTATCATACTATTTGTGCTTTCCTCTTTTCTGCTGACTTCTTTCTCCGTCTTCGAGGGCAAGCTGCCCAAGTGGGTCTCCGTCGTCTTGTTTGCCATTGCCCTTGCCGTCATCATCCTGCTGAAGTCGAGGGCGGTGCTGCTCAGTGTGCTGGCTGCCGGTGGGTGTTTTGGAATCATGATGTTGCTGCGTCCTCGTCATTGCGGGGAGGAGCGGCGAACCCATCCTGTCACAAAGCGGTGCGCAATACCCCTCGTTATCTCCATAGCCCTCGTCTACGCTTTCCTCACCCTAGGCCTCCGTTGGTTTGCCAACCGTTCCGTCCCTCGTTCTTCGGAGAAAAGCGAGATAGAGACCAAGATGCTGAGCACCTCCTCCTTGGTGGAACGCTGCCTGATATGGGAGAAAACCTATCAAATCGTCGACAAGCATCCCCTTACGGGTTGCGGCATCGGCAACTGGCAGATTCACTTCCCCGATGCCGGACTTGAAGGGCTCTATCGTGCCGACATCTGGAACGTGAACTTTACCAAGCCGCACAACGAATACCTCGGGGCCTTATCCGAGACGGGCTACCTCGGGCTGTTGCTCTATGTGGCATTCCTGACCTCTTTGATCGTGCTTGCTTTCTTCGTCCTTCGCACGACCCCGAGCCGTAGCGATTTCCTGTACGGTGCCCTCGTTTTGAGCATCTTTGTCGGGAGCTGCGTCAATGCCCTCTTCGACTTCCCCGACAGCCGCATCGAGCATATCCTCTGGTCGGGAATCCATATGGCTATTTTGCTGCACATCATCACAAACGGCAGGCAGAAGACCCTCGGTAGGGGATGGAGCTATTCGCTTTTGATGATGTCCATCCTGCTGGTCGTTGTAGGCGGTTTCCGTCTGAAGGGCGAGCTGAACACCTTCAGGATGCAGCTGGCATTGAGGACAAACGACTGGAAGGCTGTGGAGCGATACTGCCATCAGGCCCAATCCGTCCTCTACACCCTCGACCCTGTAGGGCTGCCGTTGCACTGGTACCAAGGCAAAGCGGAAAAGGCCATGGGCAATCCGCAATCCCTCAACAGCTTCCGCAAAGCCCATCATTACGCGCCTTATTGCAAGGAAAATCTCAACGACCTCGGCTTGGTGGAATATTACACGGCCCACAACCTCAGTGAGGCGGAATCCTGCCTGAAAGAAGCCATCCGCATCAGCCCCAACTACCTTTACCCTTACCTCAACCTGGCCTACATCTATCTGACCGAAAACGAACCGCTGAAAGCCAAAGAGGTGGCTGACGGCATCTATTTCGACGAGCACAAGCGCGAGGTGATGAAAGCCGACGCCACCTTCTTCGAGCCCTTCAACACCGCAGCCGTCCTCCAGAAAATCGACGCGGAATATGAAGCGGTGATGCAGCTCAGGAGGACGGTGCTTGAAGTGTCTTACCCTGAAAAACGTTGAATAAAAAAGACGGAAAAAATGGATAAGACAGAAGAATTAATGGAGCTGCAGGAGCTTGCCCTGCATCACGCATCCAAAAGGAGGAAGACCTTGGGAGAGAAGTGCATGATTGTGAAAGCGTATTTGGTACACCATGTTCCGGTTCCACCGTTGTCAATCCGTTGAGTAAAACGTCAACCCTATCAGGAACACTGTCAACGGTGTCAGGAAAATGTCAACCTGGACAGAAATCCGGCTGACAACCATGTCAGGAAAAGGGTAAAAAACTGTCAACCAAAATCAGGAAAAGACACACTTGCATTACACCATTACAGCATTACAGTTGAAAACGGAGAACCCAAAAGGTCAAAATGAAATTTTATATTTATATATTTATATATAAATATAAGTAGTCTTTGGAGTAGGAAAAACCCCAAAATCGAACTGTAATGGTGTAATGCTGTAACGGTCGAAAAAAAATTCCATTCCCACGAAAAATTCTTCCCCAAAAATTTGAAAACCGCAATGGACTTGACTTATCTTTGCACCGTCAATGCGACCGAGAGGCCCTCACGCGATGATTTGTTCTTTGAAATCATGAACCAAAAACCAGAATTTCTAACTCTAACCTAAGTCTAACCTAACTCTAACTTTTCGCTAACCTAAAACTAAGACCAGCGACTATGACCATTTCAACCCCGGGATACAATGGCCAACTGGTTTGTAATAACAAAAAACCCCGCCAAAATGAATTGACGGGATTCTTTGTGGGATAGAGAGTGAGGTTTACTTCCTCGCTGCAATCAACAGCTCCAGCATCTTGATGGCGGACTCGCTGACGGGGGTGCCAGGACCGAAGATGGCCACAGCGCCGGCATCATAGAGGAACTGGTAGTCCTGAGCGGGAATCACGCCACCCACGGTGACCATGATGTCGGGACGACCGAGCTTCTCCAGCTCTTCGATCACCTGAGGCACGAGGGTCTTGTGACCGGCAGCCAATGAGCTCACGCCCAGGATGTGGACGTCGTTCTCAACAGCTTGCTTGGCAGCCTCGGCGGGCGTCTGGAACAAGGGGCCCATATCCACGTCGAAGCCGATGTCGGCATAACCGGTGGCAACCACCTTGGCGCCACGGTCGTGACCGTCCTGACCCATCTTGGCGACCATGATACGCGGACGGCGGCCTTCCATCTTGGCAAACTCGTCGGCCATCTTGCAGGCCTCCTCAAATCTTGCGTCGTTTTTCGTTTCCATAGAATATACTCCTGAAATTGAACGGATAACTGCTTTGTAACGGCCAGCGACTTTCTCGCATGCCATCGAAATCTCACCCAGGGAGGCGCGGCACTTGGCGGCTTCAACAGCCAATGCCAGCAGGTTGCCCTCGCCCGTCTCAGCGCACTTGGTGATGGCGTCGAGGCAACGCTGCACGTCAGCCTCGTTACGGTTGGCGCGGAGCTCCTTCAAGCGCTTGATCTGCGACTCACGCACAGCGGTGTTGTCGATTTCCAAGGTCTCAATCGGGTCTTCGTGGTCGAGGCGGTATTTGTTGATACCGACGATGGTCTCGCGGCCTGAGTCAATCTGGGCCTGCTTGCGGGCCGAGGCTTCCTCGATACGCATCTTCGGCAGACCAGTCTCGATGGCTTTGGCCATACCACCCATGGCTTCCACTTCCTGGATGTGGTTCCAGGCACGGTGGGCAATCTCATGGGTAAGGCTCTCCACGTAGTAGGAACCTGCCCACGGGTCAACCACACGGCAGACGTTGGTCTCTTCCTGGATGTAGATTTGGGTGTTACGTGCGATACGGGCGCTGAAGTCGGTGGGCAGAGCGATGGCTTCGTCCAAGGCGTTGGTGTGCAGCGACTGGGTGTGACCCAGGGCGGCGCCCATAGCCTCGATGCAGGTACGTGCCACGTTGTTGAACGGGTCTTGCTCGGTGAGGCTCCAGCCCGAGGTCTGCGTATGGGTACGCAGGGCGAGTGACTTGGCATTCTTCGGGTTGAAGGTGCGCACAATCTTGGCCCACAACATACGGGCGGCACGCATCTTGGCAATCTCCATGAAGTGGTTCATGCCCGAGCACCAGAAGAAGGACAGACGCGGCGCAAAGGCGTCGATGTCCAAGCCAGCTTTCACACCAGTGCGGAGGTAGTCCCAACCGTCGGCCAAGGTGTAGGCCATCTCGATGTCGGAGGTGGCACCGGCTTCCTGCATGTGGTAGCCCGAGATGGAGATGCTGTTGAACTTCGGCATGTTCTGCGAGGTGAACTCGAAGATGTCGGCGATAATGCGCATCGAGAACTCAGGCGGATAGATATAGGTGTTACGCACCATGAACTCCTTCAGGATGTCGTTCTGGATGGTACCGGCCAGCTCCTCGTACTTGGCGCCCTGTTCCAAGGCAGCGACGATATAGAAGGCGAGGACGGGCAACACGGCACCGTTCATGGTCATGGAGACGGACATTTTGTTCAGCGGAATCTGGTCGAACAGGACTTTCATGTCCTCGACGGAGCA
>Ga0310690_10004940_pt1 | contig 18492 bp, 21 predicted proteins | sample AusTroGonzalo_MG_2_FD_207661 | JGI IMG/M metagenome (GOLD analysis project Ga0310690, IMG submission 207661) | Bovine rumen microbial communities from tropical cattle in Woodstock, Queensland, Australia - Gonzalo_04 (v2) (version 2) | ecosystem: Host-associated > Mammals > Digestive system >...
TTTGGATCATCAAAGCTTTTATTTTCTGGAAGTTTTATTCCTGCTCGTTCGGCTAGAAATTCTAAACTCTCATTAAATGTCATATTTTCTATTTTGCTTATAAAAGTAAAAACATCACCGACCAGAGTGACACCCAAAACAATAGAAAAATTGATTATCTGGTTTTACATTAAATGATGGAGTTTTTTCAGAATGAAAAGGACACAAACCCATATAATTTCTTCCTGATTTTTTCAAGCTGACATATCTTGAAACCACGTCTACTATATCGTTTGCAGATTTTACTTCCTCTTTAATTTCATCATATCCACTCAACATTAACCAAACCTTTCACACTATATTATTCGACAGATATTACGTAAATCCCTCATAAAAATTACTAAAATGTTACAAATGTATAACAAGCCCAATTTTACACGAAAAAAACAAAGCAGATGACATTCATCTGCTTCTTTTGTTCATTTTTTATTCAATTATTTATACATTTGGAATAAATTTTTTCATAATATTTGTATTTTCGCTACCTGCTGCAAGTGGTTCTGCCTCTTCTAACATGGTTAGATGATTTTCATAAGATTCATTAATCTTACCTTCTACAAGTTCTTCAACCGCTTTCTTATCCATGTCTTGTGCCAAAACTAATTCGCTTACTAGGATTTGCTTTGCATTCAATAACATTTTCTTTTCGCCAGTAGATAAACCTTTATCTTTTTGTTTAAAGCTAAGGTTTCTTACAATATCAGCTACTTCGTAAATGTTACCTGTTTTCATTTTTTCCATATTATCTCTATATCTTTTGTTCCAATTAGTTGACATTTCAGTGCTTTCTTCTTCTAAGACTTTAATAACTTTTAAAGCACCTTCGTGATCAATAATACCTCTAACTCCAACCTCTTCTGCCTTGCTAGTTGGAACCATAACTTTCACTTCGCCTGGCATTTTGATTATGTAGTAAGATTGTTTTTCATCTAATATAGCTTTTTCTTCAATTGCTTCAATTATGCCTGCTCCATGTAATGGATAGACAACTTTATCACCTATATTAAACATTTTCGTCACTCCTTCCAAGTAGAATTTGAAAATCACTACGTAATGATTATACTACAAAATTTGGAAAAAGTCAACGAAAAACAGCCTAATTTCTTCCATAGTGCTAGGCTGTTCATAATTCATCATTTATCTGTAGAACCAAATCCTCCCATTCTCATTCCCGTTGCCACATCTTCATCCGTAATCAAGAACTTAGTAAACACTACTTGCCCAATAACATCTCCCTTTTTTACCTCAATATCATGATCAGAACAATTAAAATAAGCGAAAAAGAAATGACCATCATTATCCGGATTCCCATAATAATCAGAATCGACTAGTCCTACCGAATTTGCCATCAAAAAACCTTTTTTGGGTCCACTACTTCTATTTAATAACAAAAAACATTCATCTGGTTCACAATAAGCTTTTAAGCCTGTTGGTATTAAAGTTGGCTTAATGCCTCTTTGATACATTGGAATAATAATATCTTCAGCAGCTTCCACATCATACCCAGCGGAATGTGCTGTTTTTCTAACCGGAATATGAATATCTTTATCCTCATAACCTTTTGCTATTTCAAAGCCTCTTTTTCTTTCCATCTTCTGCTTTCCTTCCTACATTTTTTCTTCATTATATCTCTGACCCAATATGTTGTCAATCGTTTTCCCATTTCTCAAATTTTTATTTGTATTTATCTTACATTATGATATAATAGTAGTATATTTTATCGTAAAAAGGAGACAGTTATGGAAAAACAGCATAAATTCGATGTAAAACTATTTACCATTATTATTCTTATTTTCGTCATCATTGGAATGATTGTTTATTATAACATAACTACCGATTCAGATACCGAACAATCCTCAAAATCTTCTCATCGTGCAGCCTCTTCTGCCGAAGAGAAAGAAGCTATTGAAGTCGTAAATCGTTGGCTTGCAGCGCAAAAAAGTGAAAGTATTCGTACTTTATTAGAAGTAACAGATGCCATTGGAACAGATGCTCTTGCCAAAAGCTTTACAAAACAAGGAAGCTATTATGTTATCAAAAATTTTGATGATAATTATTATGAAATGCAAAAAAAATATGAAGAAATATCAGCATCATCTAATTATAAGTCTCCTGAAAAATACATTGAAGCACAATTAGAATCTATCTACGATAATATTACCTATACCGATATCAAAATCGAGCAATTAGAAAACTTAGAGAAAGTATCAGGAACTAGTAATATCTATCAAATAGATTTTAAAGCGCAAGTAACTTATGTTCTTGCCTTAAACAAGAGCGAAGTATCTATTACATTAAAAGGCCCTTTATACTTATTACAAAAAGAAGGAGAGTTTTATATATTAGGCACTTATGATGACATTATTGCACTAAACTCTGTTTATTAAAAAACAAAAAGGACAATGGTTTGAAATGCACCATTGTCTTTTTTATTCCATATTAATCTTGTGTATATGGTATAATTGCAATATGTCTTGCTCTTTTCACTGTTAAAGTAATCAATCTTTGATGTTTTGCGCAAGCTCCTGTAGCTCTTCTAGGTAATATTTTACCTTTTTCATTAATGAATTTCTTTAATTGTTCTACATTTTTATAATCTAAAACAAAATTCTTATCATTACATAATGCGCAAACTTTTCTTTTAACTTTTCTAAATTTTGGGTTAAAATCATCATCTTGATTATTATTTCTTCTTTTAGCTTGTTTTTTATCAGCCATTTTATTTTCCTCCCATTTTAATTTTTATTCTTTAAAATGGTAAATCATCATCAGAAGAATTTACTTGAAACTCTGTATTTTCAGACAAATTAGTTCCGAAAGTATTTTCAAAATTTGATGAATCTCCATTTTCTCTTTTTGAATCTGCGAAATATGCTTCCTCTGCAACAACTTCTGTTACATAGTGTTTTGTTCCTTGGTCATCATCCCAAGTTCTTGTTTGGATTCTTCCAACAATACTAACTTGTTGACCTTTTTTGAAATACTTACTACAAAATTCTCCTGTTTTATTCCAAGCTACAATATTAATAAAGTCAGCTTGTCTTTCAGCTCCTTGTGCTACAAACCTTCTGTTTACAGCCAAAGAAAAGCTTGCTACTAAGGTATTATTCGTTTGCGTATACCTTACTTCTGGATCTTTCGTAAGTCTTCCCATTAAAATAACTTTGTTCATATTTTCCGCCTTTCTAGAACTATTTTTCTTCTTTTCTAGTTGTTAAAAATTTCATAACATCATCTGTTATTCTATATACTCTTTCAAGTTCTTTGATTAATTCTGGTTTTGCTTCGAAATGAATGACAACATAATAACCTTCTTGGTGTTTTTGAATGTCATAAGCTAATTTCTTTTTTCCCATTTCTTCTACTTCAAGAACTTTTCCATCACTGTTAATAATGTCAGAGAACTTCTGAATTAACGCTTTAATTCCTTCCTCTGCAACTTCAGGATTAACAATGAATATGGTTTCGTATTTATTCATTATTTTTCACCTCCCTTTGGATATAAAACCCATAATCTATACGTTATGAGTAAGGATTAAGAAAAACTTCTTAATTCACGTTGGTATTATAGCACGTTTCTTCTATTTTGGCAAGCATTTTTTCAAATCTGCAATCGTTTTTTCACAAAGCAACTGTTTTAAATCCTGCTGAACATCAATAGGATAATCTTTTTTCCATTTTTGAACATCTTTCAAACTAACGCCCGTTTGTCGCTTTACGCTAGCATTAAATTTACTATTAAAATCTTTTTCTAATGAATAATCAATCAAAAAGCTATAGCTTTCCTCTTTATTTCCACATTCAAAAGTATCCATTAATACTTTTCTTATCTTATCTTCTTTTAGTTCTTGCAATAACAAATTATCTTTGATGACACGCAATGTTTGTATAATTTTTTCTGTACATGCTTTTCTATTTTCCTCTAGTATCATTGGAGTATCTTGATAATCTCCTATAAACCAATCTCTCTTTTCGAAAACCCTATAAATAAATTCTTTATCTTGCGTATCTTTTCGCCATTCTTTTTCCTCAATATCTGGTTCCTTATATTTAAAGCCTAATCCTAAATTGATGAACTTATTAATATAGATACAAGCATTATTTCCTTTAAAACCAATTATCTTGGTCTTTTTATTTTTGGTTCGTAGTTCTTTTACTTCTTTCTCTGGGCATAATACATAAGCATGTTTATCTAAACTAACAGAACCTACTGCAAATAAATCGCACTCTTTTCCTCCAAAAATGTCTCCCTTAAATTCTTTAAGTGGTATACAAATCGCATATTTACATGCTTCATTAGAAAAGTAAGAGTTGATACAAAAATGAATCGTATCGTGGAAAGTCTTTGACAATTCAATACCAAATTTTTCATGTTTATCAAATTTAACTTCTCCATAATACTTTTCTTCTAAATCGCAAGGTGTCAAGATTTTATTACTCTTTGGTGCAATATTCGTTGCCACTACTAAAATCAAATCTTTCTCACTCGTTAGCTCCTTATCATAATTGTTTAATTCTAATGTAATATCATCTGTATTTAGTATAAAGTCTTCTCCTGTCTCATCCCATAATCTTAACTTTTGCATAATAGAGCTAGAGTTATTTGCTTCTAGCAATTTTGATTTCTTAAACATATTTGCGAAAAATCTTTTTAAATTATACACAAAAGCATTATTCTTTTCTGATTCATAGAAATTTTCCATTATCATCATTCCTCTTTCGTTTTTAATTTTATCTATAAACTACTTCAAAATGCATTGCATATTCCACTTTAATGGTTTCACCGCATTCATAATACTCGTTAGTTACAGCATTATACCAACAAGCCTTTTGCCCATTTTGCTCTTTCACTTCTATTTCTGGAAGGATATAATCGCTTCCTTCTAAATATAAATATTTTTCTTTGCTTTGTCCACAGCAATCATCTTCTGATGTAGTCATCATCCACAGATTGTTACCATTCTGGTCTTGCATTGGTTCTTGTGCAACTGCTGGATTTAATATATATTGACGCAAGTAATTGACTAAATATCCAATTGGCATCTCTCCATTTTCACAAATTACTTTGGCTTCTACAGCTCTAAATCCTTTTACTAAGTGTGCTGGCAAAATTTTTAAGAAAAATGCATCAGAATATACATTTTTACTATTCGCAATTAATTCATATCTAGAACTTGGCCAAGTAATTTTTTCTTCAAAGCCAAACGCATTTGAGAAAATGACATTTCCATCTGTCACCAAGAAACCATTTGCTATCGTATTAAAATATTTGGTAGAAATAACATTATAATAGTATGCTTTCTCATTTACTTGTTTCATTTCTTTTACCTTTGTAGTATAGATATTTCCAGTAGTGTCTATCTTAACGACTTCTGTTCCTACTTGAAAACTTTGTACATCATCTACAGATATAAATTCATTACGATTACTATCAAATATACCGTGGAAACTATAAGTTCTTAGTTCGCTTCCATCTTCAAAAACTGCTAATTGATATTGGTTTGTTAATTGTTTTTTTTCTATCCATATTGGATAATCTGGAATCACTCTTCCTTCTTCATAGCTCCATACTGCTAATAAATCATCATATTGAATATCTTCTATATTTTTTTCTGTTCCATCAAATAATCTAATCTTAGTTCCTTCTAATAGACAACCTCCATTATCACCAGATCCTTGAATATCTAAAGCTCCTGTAATACCACCGGTTGGTGCAATCGTTAGAGTACCACGCGCATTATTACCCGTTGTATAAGTATAAGTAACACCAGATGTTAAAGTGGTTCCTCCCATTGTTACGCTAAAATTATTTGCGCTCGTTGGTAAATTATAGTTATTATTGGCGGTAACAACAAGTGTATAACTTGCTGCCCCTAGGTTAACCGTATTAGCCGTATTATTAGCAGCCGTTAATCCTTGCAATGTCCTAGTAACTGTAAATACCCATTCGCAAGTCGTTTCTAAAGTAGCCATACAATGACCGCTGCCTGTCGTAGCACCATCTGCATAGCTAGCACCACTATTTCCATGCTGATCCTCACCATAAACTTTAAAATAATATGTTGCATCTTCCACTAAATTTGTCAAAGGATAAGTAGTAGAAGTTACTCCTGATATCGTAGTAGAAGTAAATGCACTAGCACCAGAAAGTTTTTCATATTTGATAATCGTATAAGAAGTAATATTCGAATCGTCTGAACCAATCCATGTTAAAGTTCCTTGTCCCCTATCCGCATAAGTAGAAGATTGCGCAAAAGAAAGATTACTGATCACTGGTGGCGTTGTATCAGGCACATAAGCATCTAATAGCAATGTGATATAATCTACTATCTTAGATTGACCATTAGCACCTAAAATGACGCCAAGAGAAAGCTGATTTGTCGTTACTCTTGTTGGATCTACGATTTCTACATAAAATGTATAATTACTTTCATCGTTAGCCGCTATTGTTTGCGTAGCGTAAGCTGTTCCATTGCTATCTACAATTCGATAATTCCCAGAATTCAAAGAAAGTGTAAAATTCGTTGCCGTTGTATAAGTAGAAATGACATCTAATGTAAATGGAACACGTACATTACCACTTGTACTTCTCAAATCTCCTGTTTTATTAGTAGGACTAGTAATTGCTGCTTCTATACTGTAATTATTTCCAATTTCTATTTCAGGTTCTACATCTCCACCGACGTCATAAGTTCCTCCACTCGTTGCATTCAACAATTGAATAGTAACCGTCGCTACAGCAGATTCACCAGGAGAAAAAATATAACCAGGTCCTACAGAACCAGACAATGATACTTGCAATTCCTCTCCATTTTGCGTATTCGAAAGGGAAAGAGAGCTAAAGCTAAATGTTTCCAAAGCATAGTCTATCGCACCATTATTCGTAAAAGTAATATCATACGTTGCTACACAATCTTGCGTAGAATCATTATTCACAAAACGCGTATTAAAATCAATACTATCGTCTGTCCAAATAGGAAGATAAGTCGTATCTACATTACTACTGCTTACCAAAGAAACATTACTGATTACTAATTTTCCTGGCACTTTAATAACTAATGATGAACCTGTTACCCCTATTATTTGATTAAAATAGGCAAAACCAATAGTCATGCCCACAATAATAAAAATGACCAAGCCATAAATTAATACGTACATATTAAATTTATGTTTAGTCATTTTCTTTTTCATTTTTTATATTTCTCCATTATAACTTAAATTTTTTATCAATTTTTGAAGATTGCAAAATATAAATCCATGCCATGTCATTGTTTATTAGCAAGAATAATGATTGTGCATTTTTCTTATCTTCAAAAAAGTTAATTGGCATTCTAATCTCATTATGAACATCAATTAAGTCATTGAATTTTGAAACTTTAATAATATTCAAATTCGTAAAATCTAAAATGTGATCTATCTTAACAATAATGCTATCATAGCCATTTAATATTTTCTTAATGCTCTTTTCATAAACGTTGCTTGAATTTTTACATATAACTATCTTAATCACGCAAAAGATAATCATAACGCAACTTAAAAGAATTAATATTGCCCCATCTAACTTATAAAGCCCATAAGGTTTATCTGTTAATTTCTCAACCGCTGTCACAGATTTTGTTCCATTAATATTAGATGTATTGATACTTGCCTCTACTGCTTGCTTTGATAATGGAATATCCATCTTAATATTAGAATTAATTTTAGCAGAATCAAAATTTTTATTATTTACTTTGGCAGTTAAGTGCAATACCACTTCTAAGTTGCCATCCGTTCCTAGTTTAAACTCTTTTCCAAACTCATTCATTAAATCATTATATTGATTATAATCGATTGGCAATGATTGGCTCAATGTAAGTGTTTTATAATTCTTAAATGTTCCAGTCTGTTCTTCTAGTATCGTATATTCTTTCGTCCAATAAGTTTTCATGTCCTTTTCAGCTTGCATTGTCGCTGTGACATAATAACTATACTCTCCAGAAACCGTTTCTGAAAATGTAACTCTATAATTATAAAAAGCTTCAATATTCTCAATTAGTGTTGTAATATAAGTTTTATCTTTTCCTAATACATCGGTATCAAAGTATGCATTTGGTTTTAGATGAACCTTATAATCCAAATCACAATCTTGCGTATAGAATAGCTTTTTCGTTTTAAAACTCTTAAAACCTTTTATAGTTATAAAAATTCCAACGATTAAAAGAATGATAAATACAATACACAATATCACATATTTAGTTATATTCGTCTTTTGTGTAACTTTTTTCATACTAATCCTTTTCAAAAATTTCACTAAATATTACTGTTGGATAGCCTACCCATTTCACTACTTTTTCGCCTCTTCCTAAGACTTCATTCTTATGTACAAAACCGCTATCCTCTGCATTATTACTATCCCCCTTGGTTACGAAGATAATATCATCATTGGTTGTATATTTTCTAATTACTCTGTGTGTAATAATCTTTCCATCTCTTTCAAATACTAGTACATCACCTATGTTTACTTCTTCAGCAGATACTTTCTCATAGATAATCGCATCTCCTCTACTAAATACAGGTTTCATGGAATTAGATGCAATCGCAATCATTTTATGATTAAAGATACCAGCTACTAAGATGACTACAAAAATTAATACTAAAAATATTGGCCAAAATATTAGTTTACTAATTCTCTCTTTGACTATCAAAGCTCTCGTTTCATATTTATTAAGCAACTTGTGAAGTGCATAATAAACACTAAATGGTAATATCACAAATATGACAGAATATAAGAAAGAATTTAATGCAGGCACAATTGGTAAAACATAAATATAGATATTCACCAACAAATCGTATAATAGTGTTGGTGCTAAACCAATGTTATATGTCATATAACTGCATAGTGTTTCTCTTGCAATAGTAACTATTACTGTCACACATATAAATTCGAAAATATCAAAGCTTGTTATTAAAGGATTATTAATCATCTGTACCATTACTTGCAAAACAATAATAATCATGGTATAGAAAATAATCGGCTTTTTATTTTCGAAACTATTCTTGGCAATGATAAATCTTACTAAGTTAATAGCGACTACATCTATTGTTGTCAAAACAAGTCCATTAATAATGGTATTAATTCTTAGTGAAAATAATGATTTACTAAATCCAATGAATAGGCCCAAAAAATATGTAAATATTAATGTAATTAATATATGAATAATGACAATTAAAACACTATATTTTTTTAATATGTGATTATCTTTCTTGATTCCAAATCTTAGTAAACATAGTATTAGAATTATAGAGGAAAAAGCAACTTTTAACATATATTTATTCAATTTCGTATACTGTAAGATAGGCATAAAACACGCTACCATCACAAGCATGATTATTTCAAGCAAATATATGCTTTTAATATTCTTTTTCATATGAACTCCAATATTTCTTTTCCAGAGAGGCTTTTTACAAGCCTCCCTGAAATTTTATTCTAAACACTAGTATAATCAAATGATACTGTTAATGTTATTGTTTGGTCTGCAGTTGGTAAGCTTCCGGCTGTAGCTGGTTCTATATATTCTACTCTAACTTTAACTAGTTTTGTATCGCCAGCATCTAAAGCTGTTGATAAACCAGTTTGACTTGAAGTATAATCTGTACCATCATAAGTAACCGTAACAGCTGTATAAGCTTGTTGTGCTGCTGATAAACCTGCTATTGTTATATCAGTTAATTGAGCGTCAATAGTTCCATCGTTTTGAGCTTGAACTGTAAACTCAGCAAATTCTCCAATCTCGTTTAAAGTAGTAGTAAATGTTACGCCTGTGTTTGTTACATTTGGAGTACCAATACTTTGAGAGCCAGAACTTAAATTATAACCTGTAGTATTGTAAGATGTATTCCAATGTACGCTCCAAGCAGCTCTTTTAACAGTTAAATCGTTTGTTCCACCAATAGTTAATGTTTGCGCATAAGCGGCAAAACCTATTGACATAATCAATATAATTGCTAAAAGTATTACTGCAACCCACATTGATCTAATTTCTTCTTTTTTCATTAGTCAAACTCCTTCCTAATATTATATTTTTTGGACACTTTATATTATAAACTCTTTCAATGCATAAGTATATAGCAGTTTTATGTCATTTTTTTATCATTTTTGTAACAATCTGTCATATCTAGTATTTTAAGCATCTCATGTTAAAAGCCAATGATTTGCGTATATGTATCCATTGCAAAGTTATCTGTCATTCCAGCGATATAACAAATAATTGCTTGCATTTGATTGGTTTTATCTTTGATGTCAAATACAACTTGATTTTGAAAAAGCGTATCTCGTTCCAAATTCCAATACCTTTGTAACCATTCTTCAAAATCAGCAATGATAGTAGGATACATCTTTTTAATTTTCTCTTGTTGTGAAAAATACTGTTTTAATGTTTCGTAAATTGTCTGAATTACCATTTCAAAATATTTTGTCGATGGCTGCAATCTATCATCCAAATAGATATACTCATAATTAAATTTTTTCAATTGATTCATAAATTCGAATACATCTTCTGAAAATCTTAATCCCTCTTCTTCATTGCTATTTTCACACAAATCATAAACCAGTTTATTAATAATCACAGTATTATTAATCACATCTTTTACTGGATTTGTTCCCATTAGTTCATGTAATTCTTTTAGATGCTCTTCTATGATACCAAGCATAATCGCATCTTGTATATCTCTTCCTAAATAGGCAATTTTATCTGCTATCTTTACTACACAAGCTTCCCAGGTATATGGCTGAAACTGATTTGGATATTGATAATTATACAAGTCTATATATTCCTCTCTTGGTTTTAATCTGTTTTCATCTATTTCTCCACAATGTGAAATGATACCATCTCGAACGCCATAAGTTAAATTTAAGTTTTGCAAGTTTTTCTTGTCATCTTCTAAAAGCTCTAACCTGTCTACCAATTCCATTCCATTGCGCTCATGCCAAAATTTCTTTCCTAAATCTCTTTGAGAAATCTTCGATAAAATACTTTCTCCTTGATGTCCGAATGGACTATGGCCCAAATCATGGGACATAGCAATCGCTTTTGTTAAATCCAAATTCAATCCCAAATAATTAGAAATCGTATGACTAATAGATTCTACCAGAATAACATGCTCCATTCTTGTGCAAACATGATCATTTTTAGGCGAAAAAAACACTTGTGTTTTATGTTTCATTCTTCTATAGGCTTGACTATGAATCACTCGCGTATAATCTCTTTCAAATTCCGAACGGATATCGTTTCCTCTTGAGTACAAAGAATTCCTACGTTCTATCGCACTTAACCACTTAGAATTTTCCTCTGTTAATGCTTGTTTTTTCAAACTATTCCTCATCCATAACCTCCTATTATTCGAATTTTAACTACTTTTTTCTCTCTTTTTCGCTCATTATATCATCCCTCGTTTTAACTTTCAATATTTTGACAACATACTATACCAAGTGCTATAATAATTTTCATTGAACTATTAACCATACCTCTTTTGCATCTTAGGTTAGGTGTTCAAAATTTTCGGCGGAATTCCGCTAGGAGGTACCCTACTATGGAAATGTCCATTGTACACGCAGCGTTAAACTCGCTGAAGAAGAGCAGTTTCGACTGTATGCCTATGCCCGAGTACCGGGATAAAAGCTACCAGTTCGAGCCGGACACTCTCAAAATGGTGACGGAAGCTGGCTACCACCTCGAGTGGCTCAATACCTTTAAGGGTGGTTGCTGGCACATCCTGCCCTCCCGCGCGAGCTAATCGCAAGCCCCTGACTGTTGCAGAAACGCATCAGCCAGGGGCCCCATTTTTTTATTCATATTCTAAACTTAAAAAGTACTCTAATGTCGGAACTAATTGATGTGAATCGAAAAGTGCTTTAATTTCTTCCTTCTTCATCCAACGAACCTCTTTCACTTCGTCTGTTGTCGCCTTTTTCAAATCTACTTCTCCATCATATTTAAATAACCACACATCCATTAAATCATGAAAGTCTTTTCTCATTTTAGTGAAAATAATCTTACCTTGTTTGCCGCTAAAATCTATTCCCACTTCTTCTTTTACTTCTCTTATGGCACCTTGCAAACTATCTTCTCCTTTTACCACAGAACCTCCTACGCATTCCCAAAATAGAGGATATGTAGGCCTTGTCGCTGCTCTTTGCGAAACCAAATATTCTCCTTTATCATTTCGAATCCAAACATGAACGACTAAATGATAATAATTATCTGGAATCTTATCTCCTCTTATGCAAGATTCTTTCGTTAAGTTTCTATTCTCATCATATAAATCCCAAATCTCCATATGGTTCCCGCTCCTATATTAATACGTAATCCATAAGCAATATAAGGTTTCAGAAATGATAATATCTTCCGGAGTAAAAATAGTTTGTATTGTTTCTGCTACTGCAGCACTTCTCTTCTCTCTTAGCATAGAATTATCTGTTCCTAAATTTCCTATAGGCATATCTTGACTATTTAAGGAACTTCCTGAAATAACCTTTTCGTCAAATGGTTTAAAATCTGTTTTGACGCATTCTTTTATTTCTTTTCCCGCTGCTTTTGCAATTGCTTCTGCTTTTTCCTTTGCATTCTGGTACGCTTCTGCTAATGCCTCTTCTTTGCACTGTTTCACATTCTTAACATTAAATTGTAAAGTATATTTAGGAGCATTTTTTAATCTACTGATTTTCTCCATAAACTCTGCTATCCTATTTTTGGCATAGTCTAATTTTAGTACTGCTTGTTGTGTATAAGCAAATCCCAAATAAATATTTTTTTTCTTGTCATAATCGTATCTAGTTTCCTCATAGATTCTAAAGTTTCTTGTTTTCATGTCTTCTCTTTGAAAATTCATGTTTTCTAGCACTTCATGAATAAAACTTTCTACATCTTTTGTTCCTTCTTCCAATGCTTTCTCATAAGAGTTCTCCCTTGTATAAAACTGTAAACTAATTTCTACCTCATCTGGTGTATAATACTTTTTTCCAACTCCTTCTACAACAATATCCATTTTCACATCTCCTTTTTGATTTATTTTTATAAATTTAATAATTGTTTTTTCTTTGCTTCAAATTCATCTTGTGTAATAATTCCTTCATCTAACAACTTTTTATACTTTAAAATCTCGTCTGGAACGGAAATATTAACAGAAACATAATTGGTGTCCAATTTTTTGTTATTTTCAATTTTGACATCATTACACATAAACTCTAAATTAGAAATGATATTCTGGGCTATATCAAAACAATTCTTATAAACAGTAGTATTTTTCTTTGTTTCCGCATCTAGCAAAGTGATTAATTCAATAGGATTTTGTGAATCATTTATCGTTATTCTAATCTGTAATTTCGTACATGTAGCAATATTTTTCTTTTTACCAGTTATTCCTCCAACAATAGCACCTGTTTGACCAAACAACAATCCTCCTGCTATAGCTTTTCCTAATCCACTTTTAGATATACTATTATCATCTTCCAATAACTCATAACTAATAATGTCCGAATAAGTATAAACTTGCTCTACCTTTTTAATAGTCTCCTCACCCTCAGAATCTGGATTAACAGGCTTTGGTACAGCCCATAATTTATGATTCTCATCCACATATAAATAATCTTGTATTTTTCTAGTAGGAGAAAACTTTTGCTTATTTTCAACAGCTTTTATTCTCTTTTTTAAATTCGCAATTTCCTTATCTGTATTAGGACATATTAGCTTTGCGTTCGCTTTTGTAAAGCCTGCTTTTGCCTCTATACAAAACAATTCTCCATACTTAAAATCAATTTTATAATCTTCTGATATAGAACTTCCTAAAGTAATTCCACATTTAAATTTACAACTTTTTTCTTGTGTTTCATATACAAAGTTTTCATTTTCTTTTAACTTACATATTTGTTTGTCATCAATATAACAAATCATTTTACATAAGTTTCCAGGCCATCCAGTTTTTCTTGTTATCAATACTTTCCCCATAAATCATTCTCCTATTTGCATTTTTATCTATTCCTTTGTTTCCTTACACTGTATTACCAATCTTTGTTTTCCGTTGTTTGTACAAGTAATCAACGTAACAATTCTATCGCCATTGGTTAATTGTGATGTACAGCTTAAATCATTTGGATTCACGACATATTTTGCAAACACTTCATATTGAACTGTTCCTCTTGCTCTTCCTGTAATAACCAAAGTATCTCCCTTTTCCAATTTATAAAGGTTATTGAAGTGCTGTCCTTCTCTATTATTATGGCCTACTACGCAGAAATTTCCAATATCATTAGCAGCACACCCATAAAATTTCGTAGGTGCTACATTTAGATTTTCATAACTAGTTTCTGCAATAATAGGGCAAAATAGATTAATCTTTTCTATTTCTAGTATTGCTGCCACTTTATTATATTCAATTTCATTTTCTGTTGTCTGTGAATCACCATTATGAGAAGTATTCTTTCCTTTAGAAGAAATCGTCTTATTAGCAGATGTATCTTGACCACTATATTCCTCTAAATTCTCTAATATAGAATTATACTCTTGATAAACTTCCGCAAACAATTTCTCATCATATTGGTGATCTACGATATCTATCTCTTTTTGAAGTATCAATAACAACACAATAAATAACACCAATATAATATAAACTATTTTTCTTTCTAAACTAATTTTCTTTTTTTCTTTCTGTACCATTTGTCATCGTCCCAATTTAAAGTCATTTTTACAAAACAAAAACAACTCTATTTCTTTTATGATAATCATATTATATCACGTTAACATTTTCACAGTAGAATTGTTACTTATTTTTAATATACTTGTTATCTCTTTGTATTTCTTCTTTACAGTGCATTTTTAGTAGATTGACATTTTTTCAATATATATTATAATAAATGCAAAGCATAAATCATTTTATAAGGAGATTCCAGTACGAATGAGAACCAAAGAAAAAAAATTCCTCATCATCATCGTAATAATACTACTATATATTATATTCAATCCTTATTTAGGGAAAAAATTTGTGAATAGTAAAATTGACAGAAATTCTCCGTGGTATGTTAATGATTTGTATATGTCTGACCAATACTATTATGAAACCATTCTAAGTGATTCAGAAAAAGAGCTCTATGCCCAGCTTTTCAAAGATTTTAATGCTATGAAAACAGAAATCTCTGTTAATGCTGACGAAATTTCTATGAATCGCGTCATCGATGCTATTCAATTAGATCATCCGGAAATGATTAATTTAACGACTTATTCCTATATCTATAGTTCTAATGGTATTGTTCTAAAGCCAAAATATATAACCAAATCTACTTTTAAACTAAATCGAATGATTTCCAAAATACAAAAGAATATTACCAAAATAGAAAAAGCTACGCGCAAAATGTCAGAATATGAAAAAGAAAAATACATCTATGAATGGATGGGAAAAAATAACCGATACAGAAAAGATAATTTCAGAAATTCAGATCAAAGTGCCTATACTGCTTTAGTCAAAAGCAAAAATACGGTTTGTGCTGGTTTTGGAAAAGGTTCACAAATTCTATTCCAAAACGTTGGGCTAGAATCTTATATTTTATTGAGTGATAACCATATTTGGAATCTCGTAAAAATAGAAGGAGATTACTATTATTATGACGCAACTAACACTTATGTTCCTAATTGCTACAAGACCGTATCTTATTCAGGTTTAAATACAGATTATTATTCAGACCCACGATATGGTATTTTACATCCTGCAAATTTACCTTTTCCTAATGGAACCAAATACCTTTATTATATCTATAACCGTTTGATTGTTAATGACATCCATGATTTAGAAAAAATCATAAGTGAAACCGACAAAAAACGTGAATTTATCGAATTCAAAATGGTTAACAAAGATATGGACGCTTATTTCTCTTTAGTCAAAAACAATCAAAATAAATTAGAAAACTTAGGTTTATCTGTTAGTAGCGCTGTTTGGCTAGGCAATGGTATCGGAAGAATTGAAAGACATTTTTAATCACAAAATAAAAAACTCGAAAGTATCACTTTCGAGTTTTTATTTCTTTTTATCACAATAATTAATTTTTTCCTTTTTTCGTATCTACAATTGCCATTCCTACTAGAATTAAACTTATCAATATAATCATATATTTTATAATGGTATGAATAAGGCTTTCTCCTCCTGTTTGAGGAATCTTTTTATCTTTTGAAACTGTATTATCTATTGTATTAGTAACCGCAGTTGCAGCGCCACTATCTGCTGGGCTATTATTAGTTGCTCCTGTTGTAGTATCAACAGGAGGATTATTATCCCCATTGCCTGGTTGTGTAGCTATTGGTTCATTGGTATCAACTGGAATGTCGAATAAATTAGTAACTTGCTTTTTATCTATTGTTACTCTTGCAAATTCATATCCACTCGTTTCTGGCATTAATTGTTTTTCCCATTCATCTTTCACTGGATTGATTTCTATTTTAAATCCTATAAATTCTTTATTTCCCTCAGCTATAGAAAGATAGTTTGCTGCAAAATAATTAGCTATTTCCTTAGAATTAAACATGACTTCAATAACCGATAATAGTGATTTATACGCATTAGATGTCAAAGCATCTTTTTCTGCAATTAATACTGTGTTATCTCCATCATATCCATCTTTATGAAACCAAACATTACCTTTACTTAACTCAGCAGAACCATCACCTGCTATATATTCTTTTAGAGTTTCTAAATGCTCAACTGTTATATATACATTTGATAAATCTGCTAATGGTATTTTTTTATTAATATCTAACTTTACTTGACAACCTCCTGTTTCTGTTTCTCTTATTTCAAATCCTTCATTTTCTACTGTATAATTCCATATCTCATCCGAACTTAAAGTTCCATTTAATTCGCCACTTGCATACCCATGTAATTGCCCTATACTATCCTCCAATGCCATAGAAATTACAGATCCCGCAAAAGCATCTTCTTTCGAAAATTCCGCGCTTAAAATAGGATCCTCAAATGCATATGTCAAAGTTGTAGTTTCACCATTCGATGTAGCTGTTATCACAAGTGTATCACCTAAATTAGTAGCTTCCCATACAGCTCCTTTTGTAGCATAGTCCTGTACCGTTTCGGAATTATTAAATGCGCTTACCACTTCATCTAATGTAAAATCTACTGCATATACATTTGTACCAGCTACTATTAACACAAATAATGCTAAAACCATTATTCTTATGATAAACTTTTTCATCCTTTTCACCCTCCATTGTTTTTATTCTAACATATTTCAATAAGAAATCCTCATTTATTACTATTTTGTTAAGAAAAAATAATCATTTTGTAATATTATAAAAGATTTCAACAGAATAATTGACAATCTACATCAATATCAATATAATGGTTGTAGATTGTTTTATCATATCACATTTATTAATGGATAAGGAGAAATATTTATGGATATCAAAGAAATTATATTAGAATTATTACATAACAAAATGCAACAGTTGCATGAACAAGGATATGCAAGGCCACTTGACCCTCTAGGAACTGATAGATATGATTCTGACGAAGATTTAAATTTACATCGTATGGGTTTTGAAAAATATCAAAAACTAAAATCCATATTAGATAGCATTGAACAACATGCTAGTATACAAGAACTTTCCCAAAAAATTCCCGATTGGAAAGAAGCCTTAGAAGAACTAATTCAAGAAGAAATAAAACACTTACAAGAGTCTGATCTTGCCAGAAGCAATAATATTGAAGATAGATATGATTCTCCAGAAGAATTACAAGCAAGAAGCTTAGGCTATGACAGATTTTCCAAACTTAGCATGTTTCAATCCAGATTAGCTGACCTTAGAGAACCAGATAAAAAACCTTTTCTTCAAAACTTATCTAAAAAACTATTTGGTGATAAATCAGAACAATTATTTCATGAAGATGATATAGAAAAATAATCAAAAACTCGAAAGTTTATACTTTCGAGTTTTTACATCTTATTTTTAACTTTTTCAAGCAACGCTTTGTACGTATCTGGGAAAGTCAAATTATCTGGCAATTCCTTTGAGAAAGTAATTTGAGACATCTCATATTCTTCTGGTAGTTTTCCCATTTCTAATATTTCGCAAAAACACAAGAGTGCGAATGTACTTATTTTATATACACAAACCGGTGTAATCTTAACTTTTGTAGCTCCTGTTTCTTCATATACTTCCCTTTTTGCTGCCTCTTCCCAAGTTTCTCCTTCTTCAATATGGCCACCAGGAATTTCCCATCCATTTCTCTTTTTGTTAAAAGAAAAAACATATTTATCTTGATATTGACAAACGCAAACCACTCTTGTATATTCCTTTTCTTCACAATATCCTAAATCAAATAATTGAATTTCTGGCATACAAACCTCCTCAATTCTATTTTGTTAATTCATAACTTTGTTTTAATAATTCTTGAACTAATTTCTTATCACATTGATTG
>Ga0310690_10004941_pt1 | contig 18473 bp, 12 predicted proteins | sample AusTroGonzalo_MG_2_FD_207661 | JGI IMG/M metagenome (GOLD analysis project Ga0310690, IMG submission 207661) | Bovine rumen microbial communities from tropical cattle in Woodstock, Queensland, Australia - Gonzalo_04 (v2) (version 2) | ecosystem: Host-associated > Mammals > Digestive system >...
GTGGTCGTCGGGGTTCGTGCGGCCCATGCCGATGAACTCGTCCCAAGTGATGCCAAGCATCTGGGGATAGCCGCCCATATACTTGCCGAAGAGTTGCTCGTCGAAGTAGTCGTGACCGGCAGGCACGGGCGTATGAACGGTATAAAGGCTGCTGGCACGAACCAACTCAATTGCCTGATTGAAGGTCAAACCTTCCTTGATGTAATCGCAAAGGCGCTGGAGGTTGCAAAGGGCAGCATGACCTTCGTTGCAATGATAGATGTCCTTCTTGATGCCAAGCTTCTTGAGCATGAGCATACCGCCGATGCCAAGCAGAATCTCCTGCTTCAGGCGGTTCTCCCAGTCGCCGCCATAGAGGGCGTGGGTGATGGGCTTGTCGAACTCGGAGTTCATCTCGTTGTCGGTGTCCAGCAGATAGAGCTTCACACGACCAACGTTGACACGCCACACGTATGCATGAACATGATAGTTCATATAAGGAACGTCGATGACCATCGGTGTGCCGTCCTCGTTCATCTGCTGCTCGATGGGCAGCGAGCCAAAGTGCTGAGCCTCGTAGTTGGCAATCTGCTGTCCGTCCATTGCCAGGCTCTGTGTGAAGTAGCCGAAGCGATAGAGGAAACCGACTGCACACATATCAACATTGGAGTCGGATGCCTCCTTCACGTAGTCACCAGCCAGCATACCGAGACCGCCGCTGTAAATCTTCAAGGCAGAGTGAATACCGTACTCCATGCAGAAGTAGGCTACAGAGGGACGTGTGCGGTCAGGCTCAACGTCCATATATGCACGGAACTTCGCATAGACGTCCTCGATGCGCTTCATGAGTGCCTTGTCCTTCTTAATCTCCTCCTTACGGGTATAACTGAGGCGCTCCAGGAGCATCACAGGGTTGTGCTTCACGTCATGATAAATCTCGGGGGCAAGGTCACGGAACAGGTCACGTGCTTCGTAGTTCCACACCCACCACATGTTGCGTGCGAGTTCTTCGAGTTTGCTGAGCTCGGCAGGAACATTGTTCTTAACAAAAACTTGTTTCCAGCTGGGCTGATTTGCATTACTTGCTTTAATCTTCATAATGTATTTATCTAATGGGGTTAATTTGTCTTTTTACTTCTCTCTTTTGCTTTATGCAATGCCACATCATAGGCATCGTAGTAGTATGTAATAAAGTTCTTCCAAAGTGCCTTCTCCGCAAGCTTGGCTGCGTTGCGGCGGGCCTTGTCTGATGCTTTCTTGTCGAAGGCGGAATAAAGGGCGATGGTATTGCTGAGTTTTTCTGCCACTTCCTGTGCATTGTAGTCGTTGCGGGAGATGACTTCCACACCATCCTCAAGCTTGCTGTCACGACCAAGCGTAGAACATGCCCACACGCCAAAGCCGCTGAGGGAGGTGGTGATGCAGGGAACATGGAAAGCGACTGCCTCGAGCGGGGTGTAGCCCCAAGGCTCATAGTAGGAGGGATAGGCTGCAAGGTCGTCACCGATGAGCAGGTCGTAGTAAGGCATCCGGAATATGCCGTCGTTACCGTCCAGATAACAGGGCGTGAAGATGACCTTAACACGGCTATGTCTGTCGTTCTTCATGCCGTGCGAGCGCAGGAAGTTGAGCACAGGGTCGTTCCATGCCTCGTGCAGGTTATGGGTGATGACGGGGTCGGGCAACGGTTCGTTATACGTGCCGCCCATCTTGAGACGCTCCTGCAAATCGCTGCGAGGGCTCTCTACCCAAGCGGGCACCTGTATAAGCATCAGCACTTGTCGCTGCAAGTCGCTGTCGTAGAGGCTGCGATAGGCTGCCTCAAGGAAGACATCGATGCCCTTGTTGCGATACTCGTAGCGTCCGCTGGTAGCCACGATGAGCGTATCGTCCGTGAACTCGGCACCTGTCAGGGCGTTGGCAACCTGCAATATCTTGGCACGAGCCTCACGACGCTTCTTTGTAAAAGCAGCACCAGCAGGTACAAAGTCTGCCTCGAAGCCATTAGGCAGGATGACATTCGGACACTTGTCGAGCAGTTCTGCACACTCGCGGCCCGTCACGTCGCTCACCGTCGTGAAGCAATCCACATTGTGAGCCGCCTGTCGTTCCACACTATGCTTGGCCTGCATGTTGAGTTCGCCGGCCATCTGCGTGCCATTGTATGCCCAAAGGTATTCATACAGAGGCTTGTTGTTGCCGGCGATGCTGCGCCCGATGCTTGTGGCGTGGGTGGTGAAGATGGTGGCTATCTCGGGCACATGCTTTCGGATGTAGAGTGCGCCGAGGCAGGTCATCCATTCATGTGCCTGATAGACAACCTTTTTCTTGTTGCTGAGCTTGTTGCGGTAGAAGCTCTCCACGACGAGGGCTGCGGCATAGCTGAACATACTGGCTTCGTCGTAGTCGCCATAAGCATGAAGGCTATCCACCCCAAAGTCTTCCCAAGCCTTGCCGTAAAGCTCATCCTTTTTCACAAAGTAGGGCTGGAAGTCAACCAGCACGACACAAGGCTGACCGGGGATGTTCCAACGGCCAACACGGATGCGGAGGCCTTCCTCGCCTGCCTTCTTCACCCAAGGACGCCACAGCGAGGCATCCTCTTGGAAGAGGGGATTCTCCCTACCTTGCCACAGGTCGGGGCCAATGAATACCAGTTTGTCGGGGAATTGTTCCTGAAGCGTCTTTGCACGTGTGGAGAGCACCGTATAGATGCCGCCCATCTTGTTACAAACTTCCCAACTGCTCTCGAAAATAAAGTCGGGTACCAATCTCCTTTCTTTCATGAAAAGCTTGTGTTTGCTTAATTTGCGCGGCAAAGGTACAACAAAATATGTTAAAAAAGAAACCTTTTCTGCATTTTATATATAAATGTTGCGGGTTTGTGTTACAACGTACTACTTTTTTTCTTATCTTTGTAGGAGTTTTTTATAAAATACTTAGGGAAAGAGATAAAAGTTCACATGAAAAGATGGGCGACTTTTGCTGTAATGTTTGGCATCTTTACAGCAGTTGTTGGCAGGCAACCCTGGAAGCTTCAGCTGCATTGCCCAGAGGAGAAGATTGACCTTCGCCTCGACCTCTATGAAGAGAGCATTGAGGTGCCTGGCTTGGAGGCTTTCGGGCCGATGAACGGCTACTTGGGCGGCAACATCTACGGAGTGTGGTACGTGGTGGGCTTCGACATCAAGGACGACAAACATGCTACCATCACCATTGCCAACGACTTAGGCAGCGAGGACCAGAAGCTGACGCTGGCTCAGACTTCCGACAGCACCTACCAACTGAAGTTCCTCGGCTACAATGCCGTGAAACGTGCCCAAGGCAAGAAGCTGGTGAAGATTCCCGGGGAAATGAAAATGATAATAGCTAAACAAAAATGACTACTCGCAAGAAATACTTTTATACGGCTTTAGCAGGCACATGCTTTGGCATCGTACTGGTGCTTGCAGCTTTCTATACAGCTGGTGCAACCTCGACCAACGAGTCGTGCGCAGCTTGCCACGTTCATCCCGAGGCTGAGACAAGCTGGAAACAGAGCGTCCACTTCAACAACCAGAGCGGCGTACAGACGAACTGCGTAGAGTGTCACCTGCCGCCTCCAGGAACTGCCCACCATTATTGGGAAAAGGCAAGAATGGGAATGCACGACCTCTGGATGCACATGACGCACGATAAGGAGGAACTCGACTTCGAGAGCAAGCGCACGGTGGAGTATGCGCCGAACATCGTCTTCAACAGTTCGTGCAAAAGGTGCCACACAAACCTTTTCCCGAAGGATGTCACGGATGATGCTGTGGCTGCACATCTTTATTATGAAGAGAACGAGGAGAAGCTGGGCTTGCAATGTGTGAGCTGCCACTTGGATGCAGGACACTTCCTGCCCGGTTACAAGCACGAGAAGATGACCTCCGCTCCTGTCGATACCACTGGCCCCGTCTATACAGAACCTGCCACAGTAACCTCCTTTGAGAACTTCATCGAAACCATCCCCGGCACTCGCGCCTCTATTAGCATGATTGCTGTACCTGGCGGTAAGTTCATCATGGGCAGTAAGGAAGGCGACAAGTTCAGTCGGCCCGATGAATACCCTGCCCACGAGGTGACTGTCTCGCCTTTCTTCATGGCAGAGGTTGAGGTGACTTGGGACCAATACTGGGCTTTTTACGCAGAAACGATGTCGGAAGGACGCACGAAGCCTGAGACCATCTATGCCAACAACAGCCGCCCGGATGTGGATGCCGTGTCAGGTCCTACCCCACCCTTCGGAATGCCCGACCAGGGCTGGGGCATGGGGAACCGTCCTGCTATAACGATGACACATTATGCTGCCGAAACGTTCTGCCAATGGCTGAGCCTGAAGACTGGCCGACACTACCGCTTGCCGACAGAAGCCGAGTGGGAGTATGCCGCACGCGGCGGCACAGACACGCCCTACTTCTTTGAGGGTAAGCCCTCTACCTACTCCAGCGAAGGTCTGTGGAACAGCATCTTCGGCACCGACACGACGACCATCAACCGCTACGTCATCTATGCTCTCAACAGCAAGAGCCGCACACAGGAGCCTTCGCGCGTTGCTGCCAATCCCTTCGGCTTGCGCAACATGCTGGGCAACGTGATGGAGTATTGCCAAGACTGGTATGCTGAAGATGCCTACCAGAAGGCAGGCACGAATGCAGTCAACCCGAAAGGCCCCGCTACAGGAACTGATTATGTGGTGCGCGGCGGCTGCTACAACGACGATGCCAGCGAGCTCCGCTGTGCTGCCCGCCGCCATAGCGACTACGAAGCCTGGCTTAAGACCGACCCACAGAACCCGAAGAGCATCTGGTGGCTAAGTGACATCAAAGGCATCGGCTTCCGCGTCGTCTGCGACGCCCCCACCCCATAGCTCCCACAATTCCCATAAATTCCCATAGCTCCCATTAAACCCATTAACCCCATAAAACCCATAATCATTATGAACAAAGAAGGATTAAGCAGGCGCCGCTTTCTTACCGGTGCCGCAACCGTCGGAGCTGCTGCGGTAGCTGCTCCTGCTCTGCTTGCCAGCTGTTCTGGCAGCAACAAACTCACTCCCCTCAAGAAGGAAGGCGAATACTATGTGCCCGAACTTCCCGACAAAGCCATCGACGGCCCCGAACTGAAGGTGGGCCTCGTCGGTTGCGGCGGTCGTGGCAGCGGCGCCATCATCAACCTCCTGGATGCTGCCGACAACATCAAGGTGGTAGCTTTGGGCGATGTCTTTGCTGACCGCCTGAACGATGTCCGTAACCGTCTCATCAACGAGCGCGGACAGGAAGTGCCTGAGGACAAGTGCTTTGTTGGCTTCGATTCCTACAAGCAGGTCATCGACTCTGGTGTCGATATGGTCATCCTCACCACGCCTCCCGTCTTCCGTCCCGAGCAGTTCAAGTATGCAACAGAGAAGGGTGTGCATTCCTTCCTTGAGAAACCCATCGCCATCGACCCCAAGGGCTATCGTTCCGTTATGGCAACCGCAAAGCAGGCTCAGGCTAAGGGCTTGAGCGTTGTGGTCGGCACTCAGCGTCACCACGAGCGTCGTTATGTAGAGGCCAACAAGCAGATTCAGGCAGGACTCATCGGCGAGATTACCGGCGGCAATGTCTATTGGAACCAAGGTATGCTGTGGTATCGTCAGCGCGAGGCTGGATGGACAGATATGGAATGGAACATCCGCGACTGGGTGAACTGGAAGTGGCTCTCTGGCGACCATATCATCGAGCAGCACGTCCACAACATCGACGTCTTCCTCTGGATGAGCGGTTTGAAGCCTGTGTCCGTAACGAGCTTCGGCTCACGCCAGCGTCGTGTCACAGGCGACCAGTATGACTTCTTCAGCTCTGACTTCACGATGGAGAACGGCATACACATGCATTCTATGTGCCGCCAGATTGATGGTTGCAGCAGCAGGGTGAGCGAATACATCCAGGGCAGCAAGGGCAGCTATGACAGCGAGACGAATGAGATAAAGGACCTCCAGGGGAATGTCATCTGGAAGTACGACGAGGAAAAGGCAAAACAGGAGTTCCAGCAGCACGACCCCTACACATTGGAGCACGTCGATTGGGTGAACCACATCCGCAAGGGTACTGCCCACGAGGAAGCTACCGAATGCGCCATCTCCTGCATGGCAGGTGTCATGGGCCGCGAGGCTGCCTATACCGGCAACACAGTCACTTGGGATGAGATGACACAGTCAGCACAGGACTTCCTGCCAGAGAAACTTGAGTTCGGTCCCCTTGACCTCGCTTCGATGACGGTGCCTGTGCCCGGAAGATAAGAAACAGACATGATGGGATAAATGGGCTTGATAGGGCTAAAAGACTCAACAGTCTCCCCAAACCCATTTACCCCATCAAGCCCATTTATCCCATTAAACCCATTATACTATGCAACGTCGTAATTTTCTATTAAGTTCAATGGCTGGTGCTGCGGCTGCAGCGCTGGCTCCCACTACGATACTGACTTCTTGTGACGCTAAATGCGACAAGAAGAAGTCAACTACCCCCCTGAACCTCTGCTTCCAAGAGGGTATTGCGATTGGCGATACGCTTCAGGAGAAGCTCGACTACTGCGAGAGCCTGGGCGTAACAGGTTTCGAGGTTGGCGGAAGAGGCTTGGCTGGTCGTGTGGATGAGATAAACAATGCCCTCAAGGGCCGTAACATCCGGATGGCTGCCATTTGTGCAGGCTTCGACGGATTCATCCTTGCAGAAGACGGACAGAAGGACGACTTCGACCGCACGATGCGCGAAATCGTTGAAGCCGCAGGCAAGATTGGTTCCTGTGGCGTCATCATGGTGCCTGCATTCAACTGGCAATCGCCTTGCCGCCCGCACACAATGGACACACGTAACTACCTCTGCGAGCAGTTGCACGAGCTTGGCGAGTTTGCCCTCCAGTGTGGCACGACGGTCATTCTGGAGCCCCTGAACCGTGGCGAATGCTTCTATATGCGTCTGGTGGCCGATGCTGCTGCCATCGCTCGCGATGCTGACAGCAAGGGCGTGAAAGTCATGGGCGACTTCTGGCACATGCAGGAAGAGACCTCCGACTATGCTGCTTTCATGGCTGCAGGCACAGAATACCTGCAACACGTCCACATTGCCAGCCGTGGTCGCCGCAAGACGCCAGGTGAAGACGGCGAGAAGGATGATTACCGCGAAGGCTTCCGTGCCCTCAAGGAACTGGATTATCAAGGTTTCGTCAGCTTCGAGTGTGGTTGCGAAGGCGACCGTGCCGTAGTATTGCCCGCAGCCGTCGAACTGCTTCGCAAGCAGTGGGAAGAAGCATAAAGCACATCGTCCCACAAAACAACCCTCGGGTAGTTAACCGACAATCCACGGGTATTTAATCAACAACCCACAGGTATTTAATCAACAACCCACAGGTAATTGACCGACAACCCACGGGGTGTTTACCTACGAGGCACGTTATGATGTTCAACGAGGCACGTTATGATGACCGACATAACGTGCCTCGTTTGATTCAAACGACAGCTTAATTCATTACCTACTCTGATTGGCTCTAAATTATCTGCTTGTAATAATTGTCATAGCTGTCTCGTCTCAGCATCTATATCACTTATTTCTGCTGCAAAGATATTGAATTTAGATGGCAAGAATAAGACAGGAAATTAAGGTAAGAACAAAGAAAGCCCCCGACTAATGTCGAGGGCTTAATTGTTATTAAACTAATGATTTCTTAATAGTAACCTTGACTTGCGTCGAGCTTACTTAACAGCAACCTTGACTTGCGTCGAGCTTACTTAACAGCAACCTTGACTTGCGTCGAGCTTACTTAACAGCAACCTTGACTTGCGTCGAGCTTACTTAACAGCAACCTTGACTTGCGTCGAGCTTACTTAACAGCAACCTTCTTGCCATTCTGGATGAAGACACCCTTGACATTCGTCGACCTTTGGTTCTGATCCTTGCTTACGCGCTGGCCAGCGAGGTTAATAGATAACAAACAGATAATGGATGTTCGCGATACCAAAATTACAAATCTGTCAGGAACGAAGCAATAACAGGCCTAAGTTCCACAACGTCCTTCTCTATTGTCTGCCATAACTGTTGCGGTCTGATATGATAATAGCCGTGTACAAGGACATGACGCATATCCTCTATTAAATCCCATTCTACCTCTGGATGCTGCTGGCGGAAGTCTTTTGTCAGTCCATACACTGCTTCTCCTATTATCTCAACAAGTTTCACAAACCCGAAATATAATATCGGGTTCTGCTCTACTTCTTCTTTAACATACTTATCCTTCTTCTCAATAAGCACGTCGCAAGCCTTGAGAATGTGCTGAAGACGTTCCTTGTCTCTAACCTTTTCTCTCATATATAAGTATTTTATCGCGATTGGCAGATTCGACAGCAAAAGGAAGCAAACATCCGTCCTCCACTAAATCGACCTTACGACCGATATTGTCTTCCAAAGATTTCCGCACGCGACCTATTGACATCAATGACATACTATCGCTGTCAATGTACCTCACCAAGAGATCGACATCGCTGTCATTACGTTCCTCTCCTCGAGAACATGATCCAAAAAGCCATGCTTCCGATACAGGTTGTGTGGCAAGAATAGCCCTAAGTTTGGGCAGCATCTGTCGTGTGTTATCGCTAATCATTGTACGAGAAACTTTATATATTCTGCTGCAAAGATACGACTTTTCAGTCAAAGTGCCAAACATATTGACACAAAAAAAAACCTCGGCAGTTGCCGAGGTTTTAATTATTGGTTGTACTGTAACTTACTTAACAGCAACCTTCTTGCCATTCTGGATGAAGACACCCTTCTGAGCCTTGCTTACGCGCTGACCTGCGAGATTGTAAACAGGAGCCTTGCTGTCAGCAGCATTGATGCTGTTAATGCCAGTGCCACCAACATTCAGCTTACAAGTAAACTCACTTGAAGTAGCAACAGACTGAGCTGTAGCTTCATCATTAGCCAAACTGATGTCATAGAACTTAAGCTCATATTCGCCGTCGCCGTCAATAGTCAGAGGAGCATAGATAAGCTCACCGTCATTGCCAGTAAATGTCACAGCAATCCAGTTACCACCCTTCTGATATCTTGAGGGATTGGGATAGAAATTGTACATGTAGTCATTACCAGCTGCCATTCTCTCAAGCTTGTAAACGTCGCCAGATACAGCTTCCTCATCGTCCAAGGCTTCCATAACCTTATCCATATCAATACGATCCTCGTTCCAAGACCAGTTTCTAACAGCCTTAGCCTTTACACCTTCGGGGAGCTGCAATTTGAAAGATACTGCTGTGATAGCGGCATCATTCTTCATGCTAATCACAAGAGTTGTAGCTGTTGTTCCAGCTTCAAGATTCGTGTTTGAAGAAACATAAATCTCATTTGTCTGTGCCATTGCTGCAACACCGCACAGCATAGCAACCATTGTCAGGTAAAACTTTTTCATTGTTACTAAAATTATTAATGGTTATACTTAAATATTCTATGTTTGTTTTATTCTGCAGTTCCGCTTGCCATGATATTGAGGACAGATACGAAGTCAGCAATATCTACCTTTTCATCGTTATTAAGGTCAGCAGCTGCATTATATTCACTTGCAGCCATGATGTTCAATACACTAACTGCATCAGCGATATCAACCTTACCATCATCGTTCAAGTCACCCAGAACACCAGGAGCTTCACCCTGTTCGATAGTCCACTTGAACTCGAAGTCTTTTCCAGTATGATCTGTCTCGTTAGCTTCCTCCATTGTAGCACCTGTTACAGTAACAGTATATTCACCAGGTACTACTGAAGAATCAATTTGAACAGTTACAGTAGCAATCTCACCATCGGTACCTGTGAGAGTAGCACCATCCAGTAAGCAAGAGAGCGCAACTGTGTTTCCATTTGCACCAGCATTGAATGTAGGTTCAACGCCGTCGGGATAACGACCGCCAGATGTCGTAGCACTTACGAAAGTAACACCTTCGGGAAGTACGAGGGAACAACCCCAGAAGGAGATTGCATTGCGGTTTTTCATAGTCAGCTTCAACTCTGCTGTTCCATTGGTCTTGCCATTAGCAGCGTTAACCTCAATCTTGTAAGCATCTACGAGAGATGCCCACATTGCTGTCATCATAAAGAATGACATCAGGGAGAGTAAAATTCTCTTTTTCATAAAACTTAGATTTTATAAATAGTTATTAATGTTGTTTTATACGTTTTCTGCTGCAAATTTAGTGCTTTTTTCATAAGTGCCAAAACTTTTTCATCTTTTTTTTCTCCTTTTATGAAAAAAAGTTGGGGCAAGGGGGATATTTTAGTTCATAGTTCATAGTTTATAGTCCATAGTTGTTAGGTTTCTCGTCTTTGGTCACAAGCCTCGGGCACGGAAGATGATGTCGCGGGCTTCGGTTATCTCGCGGAACTTCTTCTCTGCTTCCTCGCGAGCTGCATCTCCCTGTGCCGCGACGTGATCGGGATGATAATGCAGAGCCATTCGACGGTATGCCTGCCGCACCTCTTCATCAGTGGCTGTCTCGCGAATGCCAAGCGTGCGATAGGCCTCCTGAAGCGTAACATCCACATAAGGCTGCCAAGTTCTTTCCTGCTTCTGATAGCCGGAGAAATCGTCGGAAGTGTCATGCCTGTAAGTGAAGTGGATGGTAGGACGACGATACATGGAGTCGATAAGCCAACCCAGCAGGAAGCCCAGCAGGAAGCCTTTGCCGCCACTGACATACAGGCCGATGAAACCGAATATCCACTTATAGCTAAGAATGCAACCCATAGTCCCTATCCTAACCATCCCCAAGGGGGAGGAACTTTTATATTATATACATTATATATTATGCCTTTTTACGCAACAGGGAATTCACCTCTCTTTTTGAGGGAGGAGTTCGGGGAGATGAGCGGTTCTCAGCTTTTCTGTAAGGTCTTGGACGGGGATGACTTCGTATTCGCTATCCTTGAGCCAGATGATGCGGCGGGAGATGACGGGAATACCAACGTCCAGAAGCATGAGGGCATAGAGGGAGAGCTGGATGGTATAGAGGGAAAGCTCCTCCTCCGTCATATCGGCAAAAGGCTCACGAAGCATACGACCGAACTTGCGGTTGTATTCGTTCTGGAGGTTGGCATTGGTCTTATAGTCGAGGATGACGAAGCCATCGGGCTGACCGTCGCTGCCATCCTGATAGTAGAGCATATCGAAGGTGCCTGCAATCTGCTTGCTGAGGTTTCTCTCCTGACAAGGGTTCTTGCCACTATACACCATTGCCTCGTTAAGGACGAGGTGCATACTCGCGGGCATCTCGTTCATGAACTTGAGAACGGCCTCCTCCTTGGGGTGGATTGGTGCAAGATAACCATACTTTGGCATATACTGCGACTGCATCGAGGGACAGATACGCTCTGGCATCCCTGCCCGCAGATAGCCAAGGCTTTCGCCATAAGCATGTGTCTTGGTGCCTAAAGTCGTAGCGCGGAAAGAGTTCTGCCGCCACTGCTGAATCCAATACTCTGGCGTGCCTCCGTGCCGTTCCGCATAGCGAACCGCCTGCCGCTGCTCGTCGAAAGGCACACGGACGAAGCTGTGCGCAACATTGGAGGCCGAAGGCAATGGCTTGCCATGCAGCAGGTAGCGGTGGCCGTCCTCGTAAAACTCCAAGTCCTGAAACGCGTCGAGGATATGCCGACGGGCCTCGGTCACTATCGGTGGTTCGTTGGGAACAGAGAAGAATTGGTTCATTTTATTATAGCAGGAAATGCCGCCAGCACGAGAGCGGATTACTTGATGATTTTCTTTCCTTGAGTGATGTTTATACCTTTGGTGGGGCGGCTCAGTCGCTGACCGGCAAGGTTGTATAGCGCGGCTCCCTTTCTTGCCTCCCCGAGAGGAGAAGTCAGCCCTGTCTCGTCATCGTCGAAGAGATAGCCCTTGATGCCTGAGCTGCTGACTAGGTAGGCCTTGCCCTTGGGCACCTCTGTACCTGTTTGTACTTGAAAGAAGCCGACGCTGCTTTCAAGCTTCGCGAGTGCATAGATGCTGCCGTTGCCCTCTACATTACCGTCGCTGCCGAGCAAGTCGTTACTGATGGAGAGAGAGGCATCGGATGTCTTGGTCAGGAAGTAGGTGTCGGGCGTTGTGGCAGTCACGACGAGAGCCGTGCCCTTGGGAGCCAGGGTGAGAGGCTCCAGATGAACATAGCCAGTCATCAATTGTCCTGCGTATGCTGTCACCTCGGAGCCACTAAAGTCGATGTCGGCCGTGGCTACGTATGTGCCATAGTACTTGCCGTCCTTCTCTGCCTGGTCGGTAACCGTGACGCGGGGACGTGCCACAGGATCAACCTCGACCAAAGCTTCCTTGAACGTTGGGCAGAACTCTGAGACCTGAATCACATTGTTGCCGCCGCCCTTACGTTCTGTGATAACCCACTTGAAGCTCTGGTAAGCCTTAGTGGTTTCCTTGGAAAGCGTATAGGTATAGGTAGTGTAGTTCACATCCTGCAGCTTCGTGTCGTTGGTGACAGAGGCGATGACCTCCCAAGAGGCATCGTCCTTGTCGGGATAGCTGTCGGTGGTGGAGCCGTAGAGTGTCCATGCCTTGGGGTTACGGCCTGAGAAGGAAGCGTTATCGTTAGCTGTAGAAATCTTGTAGCCTGTCACAAAGATGGGATGTGAGGCATGGAAGATGATATAGATGGGGTTGCCCTCGCCGCCATTCAAACACCACTTGGTGGAAGTGCTGCCATCGACAATTTTGTCGTAGCTCTCGCCTGAGTTGAAGCCTGCCGAGCCTTCGTCGGGAGTAAAGAACACATCAACGGCTGCCCGCTCGTACTCCTTTGTCTCAGCCTTGCCGTATGAGAGGGTGTTCGTGCTTTGGGCAAGGTTAGCCATATCGTTCTTGCCTCCGAGAGGTGCATAGATTTCAAGGCTTGACTTGAGCATACGGCCATCGCATACAGCACTAATTTCTTCGGGAGTCATGCCTGAACGCCAGAAGGTGAGTTCGCTTACCTCGCGGCTGTTAGTGTCATCGCCCACGCTGACTGTCTCGATGCGTGCCAGACGCTCGCTGACCTCGCCTGCCTTTGTCTTATCGACATAAAGGATGGTGCGGCGCTGTGCATAGTAACTCGTGAGGGTGACATTGTGCCAACTATCGTCGTTGATGGTAGTGGTTGAGGTTATGGTCGAGCCAGTAGGAGCAGTATAGGTAACTGTTCCGTTGGCATTCACACAGACAACAGCCTGTTGTGTGCCGGAAGACTGGGTTAGACAAACAGCCTGTCCCTCCGTGCCCTTGATGCGGACGGTGACGGTGAAGGGATGTACCGTCTCTTCGGGTTCGAAGTAGATGGTTTTACCAGCTTCAATGGTCATGCTCTTTGTCTGGTCGCGGACGGGTTGAGCCTTGCCTGCCTTGATAGCATCAAAGAGCGAGGGCACCATTGCATACATGAACTCGGCATGACCAGCAGTATTCTGATGATAAGTGTCGGACACATAACCATCTGCCCACTGGCCGTTGCCCTTGTCAATGGCACCAAGCACGTTGGTCGAGGGAACATCCCACTGGTGGATGAGCAGGTTAAGTTGCTTGACGTAGCTGTAGTCGTTGCTATCATAATCGCCACGGGTATAGTTGTTCATCACCACAGGAATCTTTCCGTCCGCGCGTACCTTACTTATTAAAGAAAGCATGTTGTCGCGCCACTGGTTGAAGACAGCCTGCTGGTTGCTTGCACCGTGTATGCCTTCGTTGCCAAGCGAAAGGCCGAAGATGACATAACGTCCGAAGTCACGGATGAGGTCGTCGTAGCGGTTTAAGAGGTTAACGGTCGTGTTGCCGCCGATGGAAACATTGCTCGTATAGAAGGCGTTGTCGCTCCTGCCTTCGTTATGGCGAGTGATGAGTTGCTGACCATAGAGGTAACGGTAACCCTTGTAGTCGGTCGCGCCCTGGCCGTTGGCAACAGACGAGCCGAAGACAGAGATGCGGTTCTCGTCAATAGGAGCGGAGATGTTGTAAACCATCTGCTTCATATCGACGGTTATGGTGTAGGTGCCAGCATTCTGATAAATGTTCTCCGTGCTCTGTCCCTTCTCAACTTCGCCAAGAGCATAACGTGTTGCTCCACCCTGGAGGCGCTTGATGGCGTATGAGTCGTTGTTGTTAAGGGCGAAGTACATCGTCTTATCCACCCATTGCTGGGAAGCCGTCTCAGATAAAGTCACCTCTCCCTCGAAGACACCGTCTGCCTTGTAGGGGATAGCAGGATTGCCGCCGCCGATGTTGCCACGCACATTCATCGTGACAGGCAGAACGGTGACGGTATTGTCGGAAGTGTTGACGGTAATACGTGCTACACAACCTTCTGCAACAGAGAAGGCAGCGTCGCCAGTAAGGTTAAAGGTGCCGTCGCCATTATCGTAGAGCGTGACAGCCTCTTCATCGACAGTGCCTGTAAGGGTGAAGGTACCTGTGTTGAGTCGGGCGTATGCCTCGTAGAGGTTGTTGCCAAGCGTCTTGAAGGTAACGTCCTCTGCGTTGCCACTGAGTGCCAATGAACTGAACTCGAGAGGTTCCTCGGGACGGGTGCCGCCTTCGTACTCCTCAATCTTCATCGCGCTGATGTGTGCCATGCCAGCAATACGCTGATAGGTGATGAGGATGTCGCCCAAGCGGTCAGGATAGATATAGTCAGTCATCAAGATATTGCGCAGGTTGCCGGGATAGCCATAGCCGCCGACATCATAGCCAGAAGTGCTCTGTCCACCTACCCATGTGCGCTGGCCCTTGATGGTGTATTGTGTGCAACGGTTGTCCGTGTGGTTGCGCGTGCCATAGATGTAGAAGCGGTAGCAATGGTCGGTGTTGAGCTTGGTCAACTTGAAGGAGCGTACGTCGCCATTGTCGATGAAGACATAGTCTTCGGTAGCTGTTTGGATGGCGAGGTCGCCTAGGTCATTTACCGAAGGGCTGTTGTTGCCGCCTGCATTGATGCCATTGGTGTAGGTCTGGTCAACGACAACGAACCTTGCGCCAGTAGATGTGCCTGCGCTATTCTTGATATAAACAGTCTTGGCAGAAATTGTGTTGCTGCTACTTGTGCCTGAGGTAATGTTGTTCCACTTGTTGCCGTTGGCATCGGTTCCTGTTGTCTGTCTGCCGCGGCTTGTATTGCTTGTCTCACCAAAGTCAAAGTACATCTTCTGCGTAAGCGTGAGCTCCTGGTTGGGACGTGTCTGGCCGGAGACTTCCTCTATCTTCATGCAGTTGAGATAGACCATGCCGCCGCTGTACTTCTTGCTCATGGTGAGGTCGATATTGCCGTTGCGGTCGGGGAAGATGACGTCGCTGGTCAGGATGTTATTGTTGTTGCCGTTGTAGCCGCCGTCGCCTATCGCGCTGCCCGACATTGCCATTTCATCCTTCCAACAGTTCTCGCCTGTCAGCTCGAAATAGCCTGCCCTGTCCTCTGCCACGACACGCGAGCCGAAGAGATAGAAGCGATAGCCCTTGCTCTGGTCAAGGCCACCGAAGTGGATGACGCTGTAGTCCTGAGCGCCCTCCATGTGGATGTAGTCCTGAGTGGCTGTAGCGATGGCGAGGTCGCCAAGCAGAGAAGCGGAAGGAGACTCAAGGCCGCCACCACCGCTCATGCCGTTGGTGTGGAAGTAGTTGCCGATAATCATCGTGCGGGACGTGAGCTGTCCCTGAGAATTAATCAAGTTGTAGCCCTTCGGGTACATACGTTCCGCAGGCATAGCGTAGGCATTTGTCCAATAGTGACCGTTGGCATCGGCACCGAGTGTCTGGTGTCCGCGGCTGTCATTATCTGTCTCGCCGAAGTCGATGTAGTAGGTCTGGTCACCACTAACGGCAGGCATCTCGTCCTCCTGACCATTGGTATCGAACTCCTCAAGCTTGATGGTGCTGATATGCCCAAAGGAACAAGAAGGCGCGGAGTTCTGTTTGAAGGTGAAGTAGATGGTGCCAGTAGCATCGGGCGACATATAGTCGCTGACCGAGACGTTGCGGACGTTCTGGTTGATGCCATCACCTCCGAGGCCAGGGCCACTGGTATATTGTACCCAATTCCACTCGGTCTTGCCCTTGAGCATGAGGACGGTAGAACGATAGTTGCTGTTATCTAAACGTGTGCCGAAGATGTGGAAGCGGTACTTCTTTGTGCGGTCAAGACGTTGGAACACGAGCATGGCCGTGCCGCTGTTCTCTGTGTACATGTAGTCCTGCGTAGCACTTGCCACAGCCATCTCGCCGAGGTTCTCAGCGTAGGGTGACGGATCGTTCAAGCCGCCGTTGTTGTAGCCATTGGCATTAAAGGCGACGAGGTTGTGAAGGGTAATGTTGGTAGCTTTGTTGTCGCTGGTAATAACGGCACATGATGTTCCCCCTGCAATACTGGAAGTGCCGTCGCTCTGCGGAGCCATGTTGTTCCAATAGTTACCATTCGAGTCAGCCCCGCTAGTGATATCGCCTCTGTTGCCAGACTTGCCACGTTCTCCGAAGTCGAAGAGCATCTTGCGTGTCAAGGTATAACCAAGCTCGGGACGTGACACACCACTATATTCCACAATCTTCTGTGCGTTCAGGTGAACCATTCCGCCTTTTGTCTTCTTGATGATGGTCATCTCTATGCAGCCGTTCTCGTCGGGGAAGATAAGGCCAGACTCCTGTACATTATTATTATTGCCGTTATAACCGTTAGCACCAATGCTGGCACCGCCCATCTTGTGGTCGCCCTGCCATTGGTTCAAGCCGCGGAAATGGAATGTGGCCTCGCGACCTGGAGTACCCGTATCGGTACGGCTGCCAAAGCTGAAGAACTTATAACCCTTGTTGAGGTCAAGTCCCATGAAGCGGATGATGGCATAGTCCTGACTGGCTTCAAGGAAGATGTAGTCCTGTGTGGCACTCTCAATGGCGAGGTCTCCCAACAAGGAAGACGAAGGATTCTGCAAACCGCCATTGCTGTAGCCATTGGTGGAGAAGCGTGTAGAGAGTTGCAGGCGGCAGGAGGTAGCCGTATTATCCGACGTCACCATATTAATTGTCTGCGGATAGGTCTTGTCAGGTGCTCCTGTCCCTTTGCCGTAGATGTTGTTCCAGTAATGACCGTTGGTATCTGCGCCTTCGGTTCTGTAACCCTGATTGGCCACGTTGTTTTGACCATAGTCAATGTAGAAGGAGCGTACTTCTGTCTGCGCTCCTGCATTCAGCCCGCAAGCTAATAGAACGAGCGTCAGCAATGTGTGATTTGCTTTCATAAATAAAGAAAAAGTATCCTGTTAATAATCTGCTGCAAAGATAATAGTATTTGCAATACCCTGCAAGTATTTCACGTAAAAGCTTACTTTACCTTGAACTTTTCGCCTGCTGTCTGCGACTGATATTCGGGTGCGTAGAGGCAGGTGAGACGAGCAGGAGGAAGGAGGAAATTGCCGTCACGACTCACAAGCCAATCCTCTTCGATAACGTATGTTCCTCGCGGCAGGCTGTCCATAAAGTACTCCGTGCTGGCATCGTGTATCGCCTGATAATAGCCAAGACCGCCTTGCCAATGATAGCCGGAAAGCTGTTGGGCAGGTTCAGCTGCGGCAGGTCGCGGAGCACGCAGGCAGACATATTCGTAATCTCTATCTGCTGTAATCGTGTAACGGACATGAACAGCCCCCTTCCCCAGCCCTTCCCCCGAGGAGGAAGGGAGCTCGCGGCGAATGGTTATGCCTTCGCGATTGCTCTCAACCTCAGAAGCAGGCAATTGGTATTGGGCATAGACAGTTCCCCAAGAAAGGCCCCCTCCCCGCTCCCCCTTTGGGGAAGTGCCTTTGCTGCTGTGTTGCTCGATGCGAAGTTCTTTGGCCTTATTGATGGGTTCTATGCGCTCGCGGACGTATGATGTACCTTCTGCGCCTCCTAACTTCCGCAACTGATTGTCATAGGTGATAGACCCTCTCCAAACCTCGCCCTCTATGGAGAGGCTTTCTTTTGTTCTCCCCTTAGAGAGGGAGTTAGAGGGGTTTTGACTCTGAAGCAACGCATATACAGCATTAGCCGACTGGATTGGGCGCTCCCATTCCTGTGTCCTTTTCTGCAGGATAAGCCATTCAGCCATTTTGGCAAGCAAGTCTGTTTCCTTTGGCTCAACAGTCCTTACGGCCTCCATGAGGCTGACGTGCGTCTCAACCTTCCTGTCGATGCTCGTAAAGCTGCCACTTGGATAGGCAAGATATGCGCCGTCCTTGTGGTTGAGCAACTCGTGGATTCGAGGCATCAGGGCTTGTGCCTTCTTTTCCTCGCCTGCTTTTTGCAGAACGATTGCCGCAAGAGCACGTTCCTCTCTGTCGTAGTCTTCTGCCTGTTTCTTCAGGAGCGAGAGCAGAGCCTCTAAATCTCCCTTAAAGGGAGACTTCTTTTCCTCTCCCTTTAAAGGGGAGTTAGAGAGGGTCTCCCTAT
>Ga0310690_10004943_pt1 | contig 18464 bp, 22 predicted proteins | sample AusTroGonzalo_MG_2_FD_207661 | JGI IMG/M metagenome (GOLD analysis project Ga0310690, IMG submission 207661) | Bovine rumen microbial communities from tropical cattle in Woodstock, Queensland, Australia - Gonzalo_04 (v2) (version 2) | ecosystem: Host-associated > Mammals > Digestive system >...
GCAGGTTTCTGACCTGACTGACCGGAATCCTCGGCATCAGTATCCCCGGTGTCTTTCAGTCCTTCTACCAGCTTCCAGTTCGGCCTTCCAAATCCGGCAACATCGGCCCGTCCGATGTTGTGCTTTACTTCGCTGACCTTGTCCGAGTAGTTGCCCTCGATTGCTGTGAACTGTGTGCCATCGATAGCAACAACGATTCCCTCATGTCCGATCTTCCCGTTACCATAATAAAACGCTACGTCACCAACATTCGGGAAAGTTGCCCAAGCGTTATTGTTCTTGAATAGCTGGGCAGAACTCTCACAGGCGGCAGTACCGCCGTAGGTCAATCTTGATCCGATGTCGTAACCAAATGCAGTCAGATAACACCAGTTCGTAAAGGTGCAGCACCAGTACGTGTTCTGGGGCTTCCAGCCGTACAGCTTGACAATCAGAGGATCATCGGCGTATTTATTGTAATTATTCTCGTCCTCGTGATAACCGACCTGCGACCGTGCGAGTGCGACCAGCTTCTCTTTTGCCTGTTCTATCGTCATGGTGCGTCACCGCCCTTATACCGCAATAAACTCAAACTCAGCTCTGCAATAACCAGAACTGCTGTACTGTATTCTCGACGAGTAAAAAATGTAGTATGTTCCAGTTAATTCAGATACATCTATAGTATAAATCTCTACGTTTGAAGATTGATTGATCGTCTGTTTTTTCGCTACAGATTTCGCATCGTTATACGTTGCTGGCAAAGAACTGTCAATTCCAACAACAATTCCGCCATACGTTGTATTTGTATTTTTTTCTGCGCTATAAACTTTGGCAACGATAAAGTTAAAATCAGAAACATCCAACTGAGTATAAATCATCTGTTCAGTACCGCTTGGAGCCATCCCGCCAGCATTGGACGATGCAATGCTTGTTGTAATGTGGTTGCTCGTTGCGTCTCCGATGTTGTCATCTGTCGTTGTGTTAACAAATGTTACGCCGCTGTATCCTATTTTTGTGACACCGCCGCCGCCACCTGAAACATTGACGACAACCTTGCTGTAACCGTCCGCATTGTCTGAACTTGCATTGTATGTTCCGTTCTGCGTGATCGATTTCTCGATCAGAGTACCCCCACTGCCTGAAACATCGACCTCAACACTGTTGTTCAAGGTAGTGTCAATCGTTCCGTTCTGCGTTACCTTGGCGTGAGCCGTCTGTGCCACCAGCGCACCGTTGCTGACAACCTTGCCTTCATCTCCTGCGGCGTAGCTGTTCGGAACGTTTACCGCCACGCTGTCATATCCGTCCAGATTGTCGCTTGCTGGGTTGTATGTTCCGTTCGCAGTAATCGTCTTGCTTCCGAGCGTTGGCACTTCTGTATAATCGCTCACACTTTTTGCCACAATTTTGCTTTCCTGTACAGCCAGCACCTTGCCGTTGTTTGCTGGTTTAATAATGTCATTTATTGCTTTCAGCGCAGCTTGAATCTGAGCCGCTGTCAGTGTACTGTCATAATATGTGTTTGCCATGTTTCACCTCACGTTGTTGGCTGAAGATGCTGAATAGTAAAGAGGATTTCACCTTCGGCACACGACAGTTCGCCTTTCCGAATGTACAAAACCATTTCGTCGTTTTCCACATTTTGAATATCAAGAATTGCTTTCAAGTTGCGGTCTATCTCTTCTCCGCTCATCGTTGTCTTGATCGCCATGTGATCACCTCTCAACTGTCAGTATTTGGAAGGTAAATCAGAATACAGCCCTTGCCGCCTCTGCCGCCTTTTCCACCGCCTGAACCGTATCCGTGCCGCTGGGCTTTTGTCGTGATCTGCTTGCTGTCTGCTTTAGTCGTTCCGAATTTGTACACGACTATTGTGGACGCACCAGCACCACCCCCACCGCCATGTCCACCATAGCCGCCGCAACCGTAACCTACCTCCATATCATTTTGCGGTGGAAGATAGGAGAATGTTCTGTCTTGAATTGGGTCATTATGTCGCCCTGAAAGCGCACCGGTAACCTCCAGATACAAGGTGTGCGTTGGTGGGTCTGGGTCTTCCGGGTCATCCCAGTCGTCACCGGTATCATCAGGGTCTATCTCATCGTCCGGGTCTTCGATGTCAACGGCAAATCGGGCAACCAGCTTTGTCTTTGCTTCGACCGAGCTGCCACCTCCTGTGCCTGTGACGGCAACAACAGCGGCATATTGAGCAGCAATGTCTTGTGGAGCACTTACGCTTGCCCAGTCCCATGACATACCTATGGTCGGAGTTGTGATATTCCCTGTTCTTCCCTCATATGAGTAGCTATACAGGTTAATTGTCTGCCAGTGATCGGGCATATCCTCATAGGTGTCGTTGTCAATCTTTATTGAGGCTGGCCCAGCCGAAACAAGTAATGATGTCACAGTGTTTCCTGTTATAACGCTGAATGCGTAAACATCACCATCAACCTCATAGATCATTTTCGGATGCGTAAAGCCAGCGTCCCATACGCTTCCTGTTGTTACTGGATTAAGATACACAGGCTGGTTCAGCGTGATCGGGGTCATGCCCCTTTCCGTAATTGCGTACACATCGGCAACATTTTCGTTGATCTCAACGCTCCACGCCTTTACATCGCCGTAAGCAGTGCCCATCTGCGTTGCAGTTCCATCCTTTGAGGAGCATGTGACATAGCACTGCGATGTAACTGGACTGGAATCATGGTTTGCGGCAAAGGTAAATGTGTATCCGTCTGTTGACCAACTTCTCTGTTCGGGATAGTTAAGTTCACCGCTGCTTCTCTGCGCCATCAGTCATCCTCCATTACATACCACACAGCATTCTGATCGCTTAAGCCGTCCATGCGCTCGTGACCATCTCTGCCAAGCCCAGCCGCAGCTCCAGCGCCGTTACCGCCAAATGCAATAAACTTCGCTTCTGGCAAAGTTTCAATACTGATCATCTGTTCGCCTGTTTTGCCACCTTCATAGATTTGACCACGGGCATCCAAAACAGTCTCTCCGTCCGTCACCCAGTTGAATGACCCATTACTTTCAACTCTTCTTGCACCGCCTTTGCCGCCTTTTACCCCGTCATTGCCGGGAAGACCGTATGTTTTGCCTTCTACCGGGTCATACCATCCACCAGCACTCGGTTCACCGTTAGCTGAACTGTATGTCGAACCACCAATGGTGAAAGTTGTCGCCTCCCCATATTCCCCTTGATGGATAACCCCGTCCCATCCGTCAGATTCATACAGTGAAATCATTTCATTGATTTGTGCATCTGTATATGCCGCATTCGGGTTTTCATTTTCCAGTGCTGCACGAAGTTCTGCTGTTGTGTCTTTTCTGTAGCTGGTCGCAGCTCCGCCGTCACCCCCAGCACCGAGTACCCAGTGACACTCCGTTCCCGGTACAGCGTTCTCTATATCAACAATCTTTATCTTTCCTCCCAGCCCACGAGAACCGCCGTCGCCGCCATCGCCGCCTTCTGCCCCATAAAAGATTGCTGACAGGTCTTTGTCCTGATCGACATCGATGTAGGTATAAGCATCGTCTCCGTTATATCCCGGGCAACCAGAACCTCCACCCTGACCACCACCAATCAATACGACCTTAAAATTCGTAACTCCGGGCGGAACGACCCAGTCTCCCTCTTCGTCTTCTGTCGGGTCAGGATCTTCGTCCGGTTTCGGGGGCAAGATAGGATCGACTATTGGGAGAATTCCTTCCTGTCCTGCTGGCTCGTAATCCGCGTACCATACACAGTTTGCTTGATCAAAAGAAGAAGCAACAATGTCCATAGAAGCAAGGAATGCAGTTTCTATTTCGCCAAACGGATTCTGAAACTTATATGCTTTGCCGCATCTCTCGTTTTGGTAAATCAAACTGTTCTTAATGGTTTTTATGAAATCGTCTGGACAGTAGAACGCATAAAGACGATTCAACAGGTTTTCAGAGTTTGTAATATTGACAAGCGTACAATCTTCCACGCTGATCGTCTTTTCTTCAGTTGCACCAGCTCTGCTTTGTGAGATTGACCTCGTTGTGTGCGTATATGGTATTCCTGTAAGGATGCCACTTCCGCTGATGACTGCGCTGTTTTCAGACGCATAGGTCATCGTAAGGCTTCCCTCGGCAACGATTGTGGAAGCAATAATCGGAGCATTATCGAACCATATTTCTTCGTTGGAAACCGCCGTTCCGCTTGTGTTGTCAAACAGGGTGACTCTTTCAGCAGTCAGCAAAGCGGTATAACTATGCTCCATAACAGTGACTTGAGAATATGGCTTAACATATTCCACGCTTCCGCCGTTTTTTATGCGTGTGGTTTCAATTTCGTCAGCATTCTCTGGCGCTGTGTAAACAAATGTAAACCGTGGGGAACCGTTGTGACTGTCCTTGCTGACATTTTTAATGATATTTACACCGTAAGCAAATATCAGCCGATACAGGTTGTCGCGCTTTGTGGAATACGGAAGCCATCCAGTTACGGGAAGGTTGGCAACATCTTCATCAATAACATAATCAATAACCGGATCTCCAGCACCGTGCAGATCTTCGGCGAGAATCTTCTGAAGAACCGTTTCAAAACGAACAGCCTGAAACAAACCGCCGCTGTGATACTTCTTTTGAAGCCTTCCAATTGCCGATGTACAGTCAATTTTGTATTTATTCCGCGCCTGTCTGGTTACAGAAGAAACATAAAACTTTCCAACCAGCTCACCTTGATGGTAGTACCATACAGGCGTTCCGTCTGCCAGATTGATAAGGTCTGAACCTGTGCCATTGTCACTCAAATCTATAGCGTATATCTGACCAACACCAGTCTGAATTTCTTGCCCATTGGAAGACCTGAAATGATAGATGTCCAGCAGATTTTCTTCACTATCTGAAACGACGGGGCTGAACACATCAATGCTCAGCTCCTGCCCGACCAGAGCGACAGCCTGTGAAGATGAACACAGGCTAATCTGATCATTCTCGAAATAATATGTCGGGTTTTGAAGTGAGCCGACATAAATCTGATTTTTCAGTGCAAACATATGGCATCATCCCATATTGAATCTGTCGGTAAACTCTACCGCCAAACCCGTCCAGTATTCTTTGCCGTCAGCTCCCGTTCCCCTGTGCTTTGTCGTTTTGATTTCGTACTGCATGATAGCTGTACGATACGCATTTTTACGAGGGTCGAAATAGTACACCGTGGCATAGTCATCCTTCAGCACATCATTCAGGAACTTACTCTGTTGCTTTTCGTTGAGTGGTATGAGTGGTGAGGAAACAACTGCCTTAATAGCAAGAATGTCCTCTGTGTATGAGCCGTCCAGCATCAGCCCCTCATTCTGCCCTTTGATTTTGGTATAGCTCACATCATAGCCGCACTGCGGGAAGTATGACGTATAATCCGTTCCGTTGATTTGAATCCTTTTCTGTGCCATAATGCTTCACCCTTTATGCTTTAACCAGGCTCATTCCGTGGCGGCTGATTTCATTCTGGTTATACTGGTATGTCTTTCTGGAGATAACTTCTCCATCCATCTCAAACAATGCCGTCAGATAAATGACCGGCGCCGCCGCCGGTTCGCCGCCCGTTTTTTCCGCCGCGCCGCCGGCAAACAGGCTGTTGTCGAACTGGAAGCTCTTCTGCAGCTGATCCGTGACCAGTTTTTCATTGTCCCGGATGCCCTTTGCAAACAGCGCCATCATATCCGGCGCATAGGTGTGAAAATCGGACAGCGGGCCTTCCTTCGGCTCCGAAAAGCCGAGGTAATTCTTGACGGTGTTGGCGATGTTCCTCACCGTACTTTTCAGTGCCTCCCATTTCTGCTTGATGCCGTTGATGAAGCTCTGGATCAGGTCCCGGCCCCAGCTGACCGCCGCCTGCACGAGCCTGTTGAAGATATTCTTGACGTTATCGGAAAACCGGTTGAAGAGATCCTTGATCCCGTTGAGTTTCCCGCCCGTCAGGGTGTTGATGGTGTCAAAGCCGAGTGTCCATTTTTGTTTGACTGCTTCCACTGCGGCTGCCGCGATTCCTTTCAGTCCTTTGCCGTGTTCATCATATGCAGATTTGATGGAGTTCCATTTTCCCTTTAGCATGTCGCCCATGGCGGCGGCCTTCTCGGATGCGACGGAAGAGATTGTCTCCCAAGCCGTGCCCGTCACGTCTTTAATGTTCGTCCACCATTCCGAGATTTTGGCAACAAGGCCCGGAAACGCGGATGCGATCCCCTTGCCGATCTGTGCGATCATTTGCACGCCGGATTCAAATATCTGCGGAAGGAACGACAGAATTGCTTCGACCAGGTTGGTAATGATAACTGGAACTTTCTCAATCAGAACCGGCACCGCCTGGATCAGGCCCTTTGCAATAGCGCCGATGATCTGAAACCCCGCCTGAATCACCTGCATCAGCGTCGACGGCTCGGTCAGCTTCTCCACGACGGTCAGAATGACCGCCACAACCGCCGGGATCAGCTCCGGCAAGGCGTCGATGATTCCGTCTACCAGCGTAAATACCAGTTCAATGCCAACATCGAGCAATTGCGGAAGACTGCCGATAAGGGCGCTGCCGATAGCCTTTATCAGGGACGCGGCAGCGATCAGCAGCGACGGCAGAACATCCGTGATCAGTTGCGGGACCGCCGTCGTAATTACCGGCGCGAGGCCGGTAATGACCTGTCCGATGCCGGACAGCGTCTGATTGATCCGGGGCAAAAGATTCTGCGCGGCGGTTTCGGCGCTTTCCACCACGTTGTCGATCAGCTGGCCCATATTCGCGTTTTCGTCGGCAATCCCGGTAATCAGGTTCTGCCACGCGGACTTCATACTGGCGATGCTGCCGCTGATGGTCTCGCTTGCTTCCTTCGCCGTCGTTCCGGTAATTCCCATCTCTGTCTGGACGACATGGATTGCCTGAACGATGTCGGAATAGCTGTCGATGTCGTATTCAATGCCGGAGAGCTCCTGCGCCTTGTCGAGCAGTTCCTGCATGCCTTCCTTTGTCCCGGCAAAGCCGAGGGCCAGGTTGTCCAGCATGGTGAAGTTTCCGCGGCTGAAGCCCCGGTAGGCGTTTTGAACCGACTCCATCGTCGTTCCCATTTTGTTGACGTTGTCCGCCATGTCGGTAATGGACAGATTCATCAGCTCCGCCGCTTTTTTCTGATCCCCGCCGAGCGAATTGATCAGAGAGGCAGCGGACTGAATTGATGTCTCCATATAGTCATTGACAGACATGCCGGCGGTCTTGAAAGCGTTGTTCGCGTCCTCAATCACCTGTTCGGCGCTGTCGCCGAACAGGGTTTCCACGCCGCCGACTAACTGCTCGTAGTCGGCATAGCTGTCAATTGCGCTTTTCGTCACCGCCGTGATGGCGCTCGCCCCTGCCGCGATTGCCGCAGCGCCGACTTTTGCCGCCGTACCGAGGGCAGCACCGATTTTGCCGCCGCCTTTTTCCGCCTCTTCCCTTGCTTCTCCGAGTTCTTCCTCATATTCACTTGTGTCCAGGCTAAGCTTGGCAAACAGATCAAATACATTCATCGGCTCTCGCCCCCTCTCATGCGCGCCCAGATCCCGTCCGTGATCTCCCGCGCCGTCCGCGTGTCCTCTTCTTCCGCTTCGGAAGCCTGCGTCTTCTGATCGACTGTATCAATCCATCTCGCGCCCATTTTCGAACCTTGTTCCACCAGTCCGACGCCCGGAACGGCAAACTGCATGGTATTCGCGGCGACGGCGTACAGAGCGTCCGTGAGATAGACGCGGTACTGTTTTTCCTCCTGCCTGCGCCGGAACGCGGCCGCGCAGCACTCGACAGCGTAGACGCGTCCCAGCAGCGTCAGCAGCTCCGGCTTTATTTCCTGTACGCCGTCAAACCAGCCGTCTGGCCCAAGCTCGCCAACGACGTAAAAAAACCGAGCACCGCTTCGTCATTTAAAAGCTCGGTGACAGCCATCAGGTAATCGCGCATGGGATGACTGTCCACATCCTCCGGCTCGATAAAGCAGCACAGGGCCATGACCTCCAGCGTCTCTTCCGGATGCTTTTCCAGCATGGCGTCAAGGATGTCGGAAAGGTTCTCCGACGCCTGACGCTTCACGGCCTCGCGGTTAGCCTGTACCGCTTCCATCCGCTCTTCCTCGCTCGCATTCTTGTCCACCTTTTTCAGATCGGCAGGCGTGCGCCTGCGGATAGCGAGAAGATCCGTGTCCTTCAGAAATCGGGACACGGACCTTTTAATCTTGCAGGTCTGCGCGACAAACTCCGTGGGCTTGCAGTTCATCAGCGTTTTTTCAATCATCGTTTAGTCTCCTTCCGGGACGCCGACCGCCGTGATCATCAGCGCGCCCGTGACCTTGCCGATGCTGATCGCGCCGGTGCCGCTGTTGTAGACGAGTTCCGTGATGTCGACGCCGCCCATGGCGACCGTGACCTCGTCGATCTCATAGCCGGACGCCGCCGCCAGCGTGGCGCTGAAAGCTGCGTCCTTGGTGACCGACGTCGCGCTGGAAGTGCTCGTCACATTCGACAGCTCCTGCCGGACCGGATAGGTGCTGCTTGCGGTCTCAGGCGGGATTTCGTAGAACTCCATCGGCATTTCGTTCTGCGCGTTGATGCTGACATGGCCCGTAATCGTCTGCTGGTTCTTGCCCTTCCCGTTCTTCGTCGACTGGATATTCAGCCCGCCGGTGGAGATTGCGTTTTTCAGCCGCACGGCATAGGCGCCGCCGTTGGCCTTGTCGCCGACCCACCATATGTCCCTGAAGTCCGAAAGATTGACGTTCCTGCGAGGAACGATTTTCTTGACGCCGTTGGTCAGCGTGCTTTTGTCGGCCGCGCCCAGCGCCCACACGGTATTGTCCGCGTTGAACTTGATGGTCGTAAAGCCCATGCCGCAGTTCCAGCCGTCCAGGTGCTTGAATTCCATCATGTTGTTCGGCACATTGTCCACGTCCTCGCCGAAGTCGGAATACTGCGGTTCGCAGGTCGGGTTGATTCCGCCGGTGGTGGTGGCGATAATCTGATCGTCCGCCGGCGTCACATAGGGGTTGAGCGGGTCAAACGAGCTCAGCAGGACGCCGGCATCCAGCTGCAGCGCGTCCATCGCGTCGCTGGAGATTCTGGTAAAGAGTCCCATCATTGATTCATCCTTTCATGGTAAAATGCGGGAGGCCTTCGCCTCCCGTTCAGATCGCCGTAAGATATTCGGCGGCAATATTGACGACTGTCCGACGCCAGTCCGGGTTGTTCTCGTCCCGCATCGGGACGCTGAAGGGATTGCGGCGTTTAATCCAGAGATAGCCTCCGTCGACCGGCAGCACTCTGCCCCCCGCGCCGAGATACTCGGCAATCTCCTGCGCCTTTCTGCTCACCGTCTCGTCGGACATCGAACGGTGGAAAAGCTGCGCCGTCAGCGGGATTTCCGACTGATAGTCTCCGGTCTGCACTTCAAAGAGAAGATAGCGGTCCGTGATGCCGAGATCTTCCATGCTGCCTTCGTCATAGTTTCCCTGCTCGCTGAGCGCGGGCCAGCCAAAGGAGGACCAGAAGCTGCTGAGAGCCTGTACTTTGTCCATCTCCGCCTCCCGTCAGCCCGTCAGGACGTATTCCTCGGCCGTGACCACCCGCATGTTAAGGCCCGCGCCGTTCGGCGTCCTGTTGTCCTGCCCGCGCGAGGTGACGCGCAGCACAAGGCCGTCAGAAACGCGCATGATGACGTCGTGGTAATTGAGCGCGATGCTCTTTGGCGTCGTGACGGTATACAGACTCGTCACGCCCTGCACGCCGGCGACGCGGGCCTGCAGAGACGTGTCGTAAGTGGCGGCGGCTTCTATCTCCGCCCCCTCTTCCCACGTTCTGACGATCGTGCCGTAGCTGTCCCGGATGCTGCGCTGATCCATCATCACAAATGGTTCATAGGCTTCTTCCAAAAGGCTCATCACAGTTTCCTCCACATGTTCAGTCTTGACCGGAACGCGTTGCGCCAGCTTATTCCGCCGTTGCTGCCTTCTCCTGTGTTGGCGCTGCCCTTCTGGTAGCTGTACCCGCCGAAGGATTCCGACATATACGGCGACATGGCCGCGCTGTCGGCGGTGTCGTATTTCCCGCGCCAGGCGACAATCTCTTCCGCGAGGGCAACAAAGCCTTTCGGAATCGCGAGCGCCCAGACGCTGCCTTCAAAGGCCTCGTCCGTCAGCTTGGTTGCTCCCTCATGCCCGTACTGGTGGATGCCGTCGTTGAAGATGCTGCCGACGATCCGGTAATACTGGCCGTCAGCAAGAAAAGGGGCGGTGAAAGCGCCCCCCGAGATCACGTAGCGGCCCGGATACTGCCCTCGGTCGAACCAGTTGCGAAGATCCTGACACATCTCCGTCATCATCTCATTTACAGTGAGCACTTCACCGCCCCCTTATTTTTCTACTCTGCTTTCCGTTTCCTGCCGCCGGCCTTTTTCTCTGCGGGCGGCGCTTCCGGATCTCCGTCGTTTTCGATCAGAGGCTCGCCGCGACGGTTCGACGTGCCGGACAGCTCCGCGATTCGCTGGGGCGAGACTTCAAGACCGGAGCGGGGGAAGCTGTCCCCCGCCCGGTAGGGATGCCCGCGGTCCTGCAAATCCTCGAAATACTGCAAGACTTTCCAGGCCATGGCTTACGCCCCCGCATCCTGCAGCGTCAGGCCGCTGAGGTCGTACCGCTTGACGGTGGCGTGATCGCCGCTCTGCGTGACGACGACAAGCTTCTGCTCACCCTTGTCGCTGATCTTGAAGATGCCGTTCTTGTCCGGGTCAGGAATAAGATCGGCAAGGCCGCTGCTGACAGACGGCTCAAGGCCGACCAGGACCTTGGTGGCGCGGCTGTCGAGATTGGTAAACTTCAGAGCCAGGAAGTTGCCCGGACCCCAGACGTTGGTGATCGCGTTGCTGCTGCTCAGGTACTTGATCGTACCGGTGATGGCATCGGCGCCAACCGCGACGTCGTTAGCCTGCAGGCTGGATACCGGGACCTCCCACATGGTCGTGGCCTGCGCCTCGGGAGCAACAGTCGGGCTGTTGAGGTAGTTGTCGGCCACAGTGGCGATCCACAGGCTGTTCGGGTTGAACAGCAGCGGCATAAACAGGGCGGCCGCGCGGGTCCACAGTACATCCGGGTCGTCCTCGCTCCACTGCTTGATGGTGACGAAGTTCGAAAGCTCGCTGCCGCTCACCTCGCCGGTGGTCTGAGACGTGGGAGGATCGCCCCACAGGCCGACGCCGAGATCGCCGTCGTTTACCCGGGCAAAGAAGGTCATCCTGTTCTCCGGGTAATAGCGCTTGATGGTCTGGGAGATCGCGCCGTTGACGTCCTTGCGCTCGGAGGCGTAGGTCAGGTCATTGACGATGATCTCATTCAGGCCGAATTCCTCGGACAGGAAGTCTTTCAGCGCGCTGACGCGGACAAGGCCGCCTGCCGCGATATTGCCGCCGATGGCCGTTTGCAGCGCGGTGTTCTTGCGCATCTTGGTGAGGTTCGCCTGGCTGGTGACGAGGCCGGTGAGGGTGATGCCCTTTTTCTTCGCCGCGTCGATGATGCCCTGAATCTGGCCCATGACGTCCGCGCCCTTGCTCAGGTCGAGGACGAATCCGGTCTGATCGGCGGCGACGCCGTAATCGACGGTCAGGTCCAGGTTGTTTTCCTTGATCGTCACTTTGCCGGTGGCGAGCAGCTCGTTCTTGGCGACCTTCGTGCGGGTGATGACCTGCTCGGCAAGGTTGATGCCGTCGTTGATGACGTAGTCATACATCTGCTCGTTCCTCACGCCGCTCTTGAGCAGCGCCTGCATGCGCTCGGACTGATTGATCTTGACCTTGATCAGGCCCTTCTCGATGCTGTGGGTGTCGACCGGCGTGCGGACGGTGGTCTGGCTTTCCACGTCGAAGGCGTGGAACTGCGCCATCACCGGAATCTGATACTGCGCGTTCAGGCTCTGCCACTTGGCCGCGATGTTGTCGGTTTTCAGGTCGCCGAACAGGCCGTCGATCGGATCCCCCTGCCGCTTGACATTGAACGGAATGTCAAGCCAGTCCTCTTTCGGCACAAAGCCGAGAATGTTGTTTTCCCAGTTGATAGGCATGTCTGTTTCCTCCTGTTCTCTTAGTAGGGACGCGTCACGGCGGGCGCGGCGTCGAAGAACCTGAAGCCCTTGGCCTCAAGCGCGGCCTGTACGCCCGTGTCGGGCGCGGCGGGCAGCCGGTCGAGATAGACGGTGCCGGCGAGCACGACGCTGCCGGGCATGTTGCCGGCGGTCACGTCCACGTCCTCATAGACGATGCCCTGCACGGTGGCGCTGTCGTTGGCGGGCCAGAACGCGCCCATGGGCACATGCTTGCCGCCGTTGCCGTCGGTGATGACCTGAGCGTGGTTCTGCGCGATTTCCCGCGTCAGGCGGGTGCAGTCCTCGTTGTTTGCGAGAAAATAGCCGGGCGCGTAAGCCTGCCCGGCCGTGTCAGGGGTTTTGATGAAACTCATTTTTCATTGGCTCCTTTCTCCTGCGCTCCGTAGAGCGCGGCATAGTGTTCCTTGTAAATCTGCGCGGCGCGGCTGGTCCCTCTGTCGCCTCCGCCGCCGTTTTCCTGCGTGGGCGGGTTCGGGGTGCTCGCGCCTCTGGTTCTCGTGGTCTGGATGTATTCCGGCCACTCTTCCTTCAGGCCCTTGATGACGGCGGACTTGTCCCTGATCCCGTCCTTCTCGTCCAGTTCCAGCTTGCTGAAATCGTGGTACTTGAGGGCCTTGGCGATTCCCGCCTCCGAGAGACCGGCGTCCTTCGCGATCTCTTTCAGCGCGGCCGTCTTTTTCGCCAGCAGTTCCTTGCCGGCGACGTCGGCCTTGTAGTCGTCAAACTCTTTCTTGAGCTTGTCGTACTCGCCGCTGTCCTTCGCGGCTGCCTGCGCCTTTTTCAGATCCTCCTGTACTTTGGGGAGCTTTTCGGCTTCGGCTTTGTAGCCGTCGCGCTCTTTCTTCAGCGCGTCGACCGTTTCGGTGTGTGCATCGATGATGGATTCGATCTTGCTCTCTTCGATGCCGAGAGCGGCAAGAAACTTTCTGGTAAGTGCCATGACACAATCTCCTTTTCTTTGGGGCCGGTTCTTCGGCCGCGATTGTTCTATATAAAAACCGCCGTGCTTCGCGGTTTTTACCAATGAAAAAGCGCCCGTCGGTCCTACTGGAATGCCGCGCGTGGAACGTGCGGCTTCGGACCGATAGACGCTTTGCCGGATTTACACCGGCGGCACGATGTTTCAGCTCAGCGCCGTGCTTCACGGCGCTCATGCCTTGAGCCGGAAAGGAGGTGAATGCGAGCCCGAAAGCATTAAAAAAGAGATCCTGAAAATCAGCTTTTCAAAATTTCTTCCGCAATCTGTTTGAATTCTTCGACATTGTCCGCAATGCCGTTTTTGAGCATGTGGATCGGCTTCATGCCGCGCGTCCAGTGCCCTTCTCCGCGATCGTCCACGTACCGCCACGGCGTCTGCCGGCCCTTTCCGCCCTCGGCATAGATGCCCGTGCCATACTCGTTGTAAATCGCGTATTCGTTATTGGTCCCGACATAGACGGCGCTCTCGCCGTCCTCGACCTGATGGGTGATGCTGTTGCGCATCGCCCCGGTATCGACGCGGCTCTCCTGCGTGATGATATTCTTGACGTGACTCACGCCCTGCTGCCCCCAGGCCTCCAGAATCGCTTCCGTTTTGGCTTCCAGTTCCCGCAGCACCTCGGCGCTGTTGTCCGCTCTGATCTCGAATTCCACAGACATATTACATCTTCCTGCTCTCCGGCTTTGCTTCCAGCCACTCTTCAAAGCTCATCTCGCCCATTTTGGGGGATTCCTTGACGGTGTCATGCTCAAAGCCCTTGACCCACGATTGCAGCGTGCAGCGGCAGTTCCAAATGAAATGCTGCGGCGCGTCGCTGCTCCCGGAGCAGTCTGCCGGGTAATAAATTTCAAACGTGTCGCCTGTGTCCTCTGTCACGATAAAGGGCTTGTCCACCTGCGTCCTTCTGCCGTGCATCATGCGGTGCGCATGGCGCGTCCGTCCGTCCAGCGTCGCCTGCCATTCGATGGTCAGATCCACGCCGAGCTTTTTGGCCCGGCGATAGCTTTCATACCGGCCCGCGTTCTGCGCGCTGGTGGTCATGGTGCGGGCATAGCGGACCGAGGCGTTATAGTCCATCTCGGCCACGCCGCGCAGCCGCTCGGCCACCTTGTACGGGCCTTCCCCCTGAAGGATCCCCTGCGTCACCGCGCTCTGGATCTTCTGCCTGTTCCACTGCATGGATTTGTTCGCCGCTATCTCCCGCGCTTTCCGCGTGGACGGCCCCGGCATGAGCTGCCGCGTGTCCTGCAGCAGATATTCGGCGGTGTCGTGGCTGTAGAGCGTGAAGCCAGCGTCGATCTTCCCGTCGTGCTCGATCTGCCAGGCCGCGTAGTTGGCGTTGAGCGCGTAGACGTCCGGCATCTTCTCCCCGGAGATCTTCAGCGCGATTTTCTGCGCGTTTTCCAGATCGGCAGCGAGCACGTCCTTCATCTGCTCCCAGCGCTTTCCCATGGCCTCATGCCGTAAGCGCCAGTTGTTATAGTCCTCCTGCGTGATCTTCCCGGCGTCGAGCAGGGCCTTCTGCTTCTTTTCCTGCTGCTCGAACTGCTCGAAGTATTCCCGGAGCTTTCGCTGCATGTCCCGGGAAGCGACGGCGTATTCCTCGGCAATGCGGTTTTCCAGATCGTCCAGCATCGCGTCAGTCATTTCATGGGCTTTGTCGGCCATTATTCAGCCTCGCTTTCCTCCTGACCGCCGGCCCCGGCTTTTTCCTTTTCCAGTTCCTTCAGGCGGCGCTCGGCCTCTTTCAGGCGCGTGGCGTTCTCCGCGTCCATGCGCCTGTTCATTTCCTCGAGCATGTCGATGTCGCCGTTGACGGTCAGCAGCTTCTGCCGGATGTATTCCTCATCCAGATATTGGGCCTGCATGACGAGCTTCTGCGTCTCTTCCGTCTCATTAACCAGCCGGTTGCGCTGATAGCTGGGCTGATCCTCGATGCCGGCCAGCTTCAGGATCCCGGTGATGAAGGCCGTCACCTGCGGCTCGAGGTCGATGTCGCATTTCAGATCCATCGGCACATAGGCCGCCCGGATGGCCGTCGCGCTCTGGTTCGCCGCCGTTACGCTTTCCGGGTTGAAGGCCTGAAAGTCCTCGTAGAGCTTGGCTTTCAGCTTGTCGATGGCTTTGTCGCTGGCGTCGATCGGTGCGTCGACGGTATGGGCCTCGGCCTTCGCCCCGCTGTCGCCGTCGGCGTGCGTAACGTGGGTCGTGCGCAGCTGCTCGATGAATTTGGCATCGTCCAGATCGTCCATGCCTCCGCAGTTGGTCAGCACCCAGTAGATCAGGTTGCCCTCGTCGCAGTTGTTGACCATGTCCGAGGTCAGCAGATCGTAGGCGTCAAGCGTGTTCCGCCTGCCGTGCAGAGCGCTCAGTTTGTATTCGTTCGGATAGAAGGGCACGATCGGAAAGCTCTCATAGTTCTCGCCCTCGCGGATCGTCTCGCCCTCCGCCGCGGTTTCGGCCACGGTGATTTTATATGTCCGCTTCTCCTGCATGATCTCCATCGCCTTGCCCTGGCGCTGGATGTATTCCGTATAACCGTCGAGCTCATAGAGCGTGACGCGCTGCGGCTTGTTCTTGTCCAGCCGCCACCAGCGGATGCCGAGCATGATTTCGCCGGTTTCCTCGCTCTTTACAGGCACGAATTCCGTCAGCCGGAACACGTCGATGTGATCCCAGTTCCAGAACCCGAAGCTCTGGCCGTCGTTTACGCCGTACAGGGCAGCCTTCAGGACACGTTCGTCAAACAGAGGCCCCAGCGCCTTTTTGGTGCCGTCCTTCGTGAAGCGCACCCCGTTTCCGAGAAGATAAGCGACGACCTGCTTGATCGCCATCGGGTAGAACTGCGAGGCGATCTTGTGATTTGCCGTCCACATGTCGACATGGGCGAGACCCTTCATGTCGTAGATGATCTTCTCATAGTTCATGATGGTCGGGTTTTCGCCTTTGAGATACTGCTGGGCGACTACGGCCTCTTTGTATTCGTCGCTTCTCTTGTGCGAGCTGATCGCCCGAAGGATGAAGTCTTTCTTTTTCTGCTCGTCCTCGCCGCACGCAAGCCAGTCTTCATAAGTCAGCATCGTTTCCCCTCCATATCGAACTGTATTCCCTGCGGATTTTCGCGACATGCTTTGTCTTTACGAAATAGCGCATGGCGTCCATGGCGTGGTCGTTGGTCTTGACCGGCCTGTCGTCCTTCGCTTTCTCGTCCCAGATATAGCCCTCGGCCTCTTTTCGCCAGGCGGTGAGCCTGTTGCTGATCCTGATTTTCCCGTTTTTCAGGCAGGTCGCCGTCTCGCGGATTCCGTCGAGGACCGCGTTGTCGGCCTTGATCACCTTGTACCGGTGCTGCCGCTTTCGCAGCAGGGCAATAAAAGACGCCGCGGACGGGTCGATGATCGTCTCGATCGACTGTCCCGGCGTGATATCGGCAAAAACGGCATCCAGATCGGCGGCGTACTCTTCGTCCGTCTTCTGGATATTTTCTTCGCGGCCGGAATAGTAATATTCCCGGACCGCCCACCAGACGTCCCCGTATTTGCCCCAGAGCAGCGCCGCGAAGGCGTTCTGCGTGCCGTAGTCAATGGAAAGGCAGTATTTCTCGGCTTGTCCCTCCGGCGCCTCTCCGATGGCGTCCTGAAACATCGGATAGATAAGCCCCTGAGCGAGCACCCAGAGGCCGAGGATGAAACGCTCGTACCAGACGCCGGTGTACATGCGCCTGTATCTTTCCTTCACGCGTTCCGACAGCGATAAATTGTCGTCCATCGTGAAATGCAGATACAGCAGGCCTTTTTCCTTGGCCTTGTCGATCCAGTTGACCTTGAACCAGTGCGACGGATATTCCGGGTTGCAGTTGAACCAGATTGTGGATCCGTCCACGCTGCAGCGGGCAACAGCCTGATTGACAAAGCTCTCCGGCATCAGCGCCACTTCATCCAGCAGCACGCCCGCGAGCGTCATGCCCTGAATCAGATCCTGCGAGCGCTCGTCCGTGCCGCCGAAGATGTAAATGTAGTTGATGCGCTGCCCTTTTGAAACGGTGACAAGGTTTTCGCCGCGCCGGTCCTCGACGTGATATCCTCTGCCGGCCAGCATGACCTTCAGCCAGAAGAGCACGTTGCGCCGAAAGCTACCGATGGTCTTGCCGCACATGGCGAACTGCTCGCCGTTGAACGTGTGCATGGCCCACAGAACGAAAGACAGCGACATCGCGATGGTCTTTCCCGCGCGGATCGCGCCGTCGCAGATGATGCCGTCTCTGTCCAGGACCGGGCTGTTCGGCGTCCACCAGTTGAGCACTTTTCGCTGCTTCTTCGAGAAAGGCTTGTACCGGAATACGAGCTTAGCTTTCATCGGCCCAGTCCTCCGCGGCCGTGGCGCTCAGCGCCTCGAGGAAGCCGTCGCTTTCCATCGCCTCTGTCTGATCAATCTCAGGCGGCTTGTCGCACCACTTGCCGCGCCGCCGGTTCTTCAGCCAGTAGATCTGCGCGGTCACGTCCGGCACGACCATTTTCTTCGTCTTCCGGACGTGCTTCTCTGTTTTCGTGCGGATTTTCCCCGCTTTGTCCAGATACGGGATCTCTGTGACCTCGGTGATGACTTCCTCGTATTCATAGCCGAGCGCCCGCTTCAGCAGCGCGTTTTCGACCTGAATATCCACCGGGGCCTTTCCCTTTTTTATGGCCTCGCCTATCTTGCCGTATTTCGCAATCCATTTGTAAAGCGTGGCCGGATTGATTCCGATATTATGCGCGATCTGTTCATCCGTCAGACCGTCTCTTGCCCATCCTTCCAGTAGCAAAAGGCCGTCAGGCGTGAGCCATTCCGCATATTTACCTTTTGCCACAACTGAATTTCACCCTTTCATGCGCATTTTCTGCAGTTTGATGATGTGAACAATTATGAGCGCCCCATTCAGCACAACATTGCTGTAAGCGCCGATCAGAGCGCCGTATATGACGAACAGGACGGAGCCGATCATGTCGAAGATTCTGATTTCCCGCTCCGAATTGAAGAGGAAGGCTATCAGGATAAAAACCGTTCCGCAGAGGCCGATCAGTTCGTATTTCATGCGTCTGCCCCGCTTTTGATCTTCCTCGCCGCATAGATGAACGGCGTGTCGCAGATCCCGATCACGATTTCCAGCAGGCAGGTAGCAAAGCCCATGCTGATGATCTGAGGCATGGTGAACGACGGATAGAATGCCAGGATGTAGAAAAGGAAGTTTTCCAGGCAGTTGCAGACGATGGTAGCCACGTTGTTCCGGAGCCAGAGGTATTTCCCGTTGGTCAGCTCCTTGATCTTGTTGAACAGAAGCACATCGCACCAGTTTGAGATGAAGAACATCACGGCACTTGCGCTGGTGATC
>Ga0310690_10004944_pt1 | contig 18463 bp, 16 predicted proteins | sample AusTroGonzalo_MG_2_FD_207661 | JGI IMG/M metagenome (GOLD analysis project Ga0310690, IMG submission 207661) | Bovine rumen microbial communities from tropical cattle in Woodstock, Queensland, Australia - Gonzalo_04 (v2) (version 2) | ecosystem: Host-associated > Mammals > Digestive system >...
CAAGGAACTCTACCTGATTGGAGCTTCGCTCAAAGACCTTGGAGCAAAGTGCTTCGGCTTCACGAAGATGGATCAGGGCGCGATTCGCGGCATAAAGAAGTCGGCGTTCGCGGCAGGCACAAAGGCGTAAAGGAAACGATGTGGCCATGCGGAAGGAAACTGAGAACGCGAAACCGAAAACGGCGCCGGGCGATGCCCGGCGGTGGCAGGGTGATTCAGAAATGGAGGATCGCCCCGACAAGGGCGGCCACTGGGAGGTGATAGGGTGAGCCGCGAACAATCCAAGCGCGCCATCCCTTGCCATCCGAAGTACACAACACGAAAGAGAATCGGCGCTGGCATGGGCACCTCGCCGACCATCTCGGCGGCGTAATGAAAATGGCAAGACAGGTCTTGCCATTTTACAACCAAGTACAAACCACGAAATTGTGGTATACTAACGCCATGAAACTTCGTGGGAAAAGCATCGACTCGCCGAGCAACACGCATGCGAAGGCGTTGGGGCCGTCCAAGCGCACAATCCTTGTCGCCGGCATGGGCACATCGCCGGCGGTGCTGACGAATGCCGTATGGGCATTGGCGCACCAGCGTATGCCGGTGGTGCCGGATGAGATTGTTGTTCTTATCACGAAGGATGGCAAGGCACTTCTCAAAAAAGAACTTTTTGAGGATGGTGTCTGGGCTGATATGCTTAAGTGCCTTGAACGTGAAAAGATCGACATTGAAGGGAAGCTCGTGTTCGGTGAGACGTCCATCCGTGTGATTCCCGATGCGCAAGGAAACGAACTCGACGATCTGCGTACGGGCGAGGATAATTTGCGGGCGGCGGATTTCATGCTCGCGCAGCTGCGCCAGTACACGGAGGACAGCGGGACGGAACTTCATGTTTCAATCGCCGGCGGACGCAAGACGATGAGTGCGCTTCTCTTCTCGTGCATGACGCTTCTCGGCCGCGAACAGGACAAGGTTTACCATGTCCTCCTGCCGCCGGTGTTTGAGCAAGGCGTGGAACCGCCGTTCTTCTTCCCCGAACCGGGCGTGATCTACACGTCAAAGGCAACAGGCAAGAAGTACAAGGCGAACAAGGTACAGAGCGAATTGTTTGAAGTTCCCTTCGTGCGTATGAGAGGTTGGTATCAAGAGAAGTTCAAAAACATTCCGCCATCCTATCGCACGCTTATCTCCAAGGTACAGACCGTCGCTCCGCCCGCCGTCGCCTATCCAGAGATCGAGATTGACGCATGGAATGGTTGGGTGACGCTCAACGGTCGACAAGTCGCCATGAGCCGTCCGTGTTTTGCCATGTTGCTTTTGCTGGCAAGCGGCGTTGATGCAAAGGAACATCATCGGCGGCTTCTTGATACGCATAAAGCGCCAAAAGTATCTTCATGTGATTGGCTCGCATCGTTTCAGGAGGGATCACTCTTCACAAATGAATCCGACATCGAAGACATCTACAAGACCATGTCTAACCTTCGCGGCAAGCTGAAGAAGGCCGGTTTTGCAGATGCGGAGTCTCTTGTGCCGCAACGTGGTCGCGCCGTCATGTTCCCTCTCTCGCGCATCAAGTGGCGCAATGTTTCTGAGTTCGCGGATATCTGCGGATGTCTTTTATCAGGGAGGAGTGACTGAAATGTTGTACAATATCAACCGTCTAAGCGACATTAGCTTTTGTAGGGCTTTCAAAGGAGGGCTCGGCTATGTCTCCTGACACGACAAGAATACAGATGTTGGTAGATAAAGTACAAGATTTTCTAGGTGGATGGCTTGAGCAGAAACTGAAAGCCATCCATCCTAACGAATATTGGCAGTCTGCCGTTCTGGCTGCGTTAGACGAGCGACAGCGAAAGATTGTTAAGGAAGACGGCTCGTCTTGCCCGCAAGAGTTGGATCTTCCAATGCAGGTATCAGTTTTCAGATACAACTGGCCATCACTGCTTGAAACGTTCCACTTAAATCGTCAACTATATAACGATGCCGTTGCGGTAAAACAAATTCGCAATAAGTATGACCACAAGAAGCGCAATGCCGTTATCGATTGGGAGCGGTATCACCATGATATAGAAACCATCTATCTTTTCTTGAAAGAACTTAAAGCCGATGAGAAGTTATTGGATGAAGTCCGAGAGATTTTGTCAGAGGCTGGCCCTTTGGGGCAGAAATCCTCGTCATGTGTACCAGCAAAACCGACCTTTGAGATAACGGTTAGTTCTCCACCGCAGTCATTTAAGCAAGTTCCAGCGCAAAAGGCAGTTGATGTAGATATATCTCCGACCGTAGCTCCTCGACCGATGTCAACGAAAACGATTACTGCGCAGGGAAAATCCAATGGAAATCCAGTCAATTGCGATATCGCCCATGTTTATGAATGTAAGAATTACCTCGACATGGCAAGAGAAGTGTTCCCGCAGTACTTTGATTCGAACAGCCTGATTATATCGTCCGCAGATAGAGAGACGTCTCCTGTTCAAGGCAAGGGCGCGTGGGATTATCTTGTGTTGCTTCATTGTAAATCCGATCATCAGGAGGCTTGTAGGTCGATCAATTCTTTTTATCAGTGCATGGATACGACCCCGTATGTGCAGGATGAATATATAGTTTGGCAATTCCCTCGTTATGTGGAGCAGGACTTGGAGGATTATAATGTTGCGGACATCTATCCAATAGGCGTTCTGCCATCCATGTTTGATGACTTTATTTCAAGCAAGGAAGGAACATCATATTGCCCAGATGCCAAGCGGGTTGAACATAATGACAATGCTACAGAAAAGGATGCGCTGTGGTATCTTGGAAACTATTTCCCCCGCAGTTTTGCCGAGACGTTTTGCATTTTTGATTTTGCTTTGCCTTATGCCCTGGAAAAGATAATTGGTGGTCGCGACGAACTTTCTATTTGCGATGTTGGAGTTGGATCTGGAGGTGCGACACTAGGATTGATCTGGGCTCTTCGCAAGTATCTTTCTGGTAAAGGAATTAAACGAATCCGACTTTATGGTTTTGACATTAATGAACATGCGTTAAACCTCTTTTCGGGAATGCTCCCACTGATGAAGCGAGAATGGCCGATAGATTTTGATGTCACTCTCCGAAAAACGAAATTTACCGCAGTAAAGATAATTCCCGCCGATGTGATTGATCGCAAGGTTGATTTTGTCATTACATCAAAATGCCTTCAAGAAGTGGCGTCGAGGATTTCCGTCTCGATTGAGCAGATATACAACAGGTTCATTGAGGATGCGCGTTCCGTAGTTTCATCAAAAGGCTTGGTGGCGATTATGGAGATTGCTAGGCCCTTCAGAAGCTCCTCGCTAAATAAAGCCTTAAGTGGAATTGGCCCTGAATTGGCCACTCTAATCCCGAATGGCGAGGGTATGCCAATTGTGGGGGAAGAGCGATTTGAACTGAATAGCAGTCGCATAGGACGTATTGTAGGAGAGAACTTACTGTTTTCAGTTATTGGGGACAAATCGTTTAAGGAAGAGTTCCCTGAATGGGTGCCTGCACCAAAACCAATCCTCAACGAGCAGGATGTAGATTCTGAACGTGAGGAATCCGAAATTCAGAGGGAGGGTTAAGATGAAGCCTATTTATATCGAAGTTGGCAAATTGGGACCAGACCAGAAGCCAATATATGAAAAGAGATTAGAAACGAGCTTCATAGTTCGTGGATGTGCAGGGAGTGGTAAAAGTTCTCTTGCGTTGCTGCGAATGCAACAGATGTTGGCTGAAGATAGAGACCATTCGATTCCCACGCCGTTTTATTATATAACATATGTTCGTGAGTTGGTGGAGTGCATACGCAAGGAATTAAGGAATCTGGTTAGCCCTCCTGTCTTCAATGATTATGCCATTACATACGAGAATTGGAAGAAGCAGTCCATAACCGCCTGGACGCAGGCATTCTTTAACATACAGGCCAGGCCCTGCATGCACAAAATGGAAGCATCACCATTTGGTCAGACGCCAACGGGTGAAATCAAGGTTAATCCTAACCCTAAATACCTTCTGGTGGATGAGTGTCAGGACTTGGAAAGCGATGAGATAAAAAAAATAATGATGTGTGGGGCTCAAAGCGTAGTGTTTTATGGAGATGATGATCAACATATTATGGCGTTCAAAGAGCGCCATCCTGTTACGCTTGATACCATCGCCACTCAGTATGGCCTAAGAATAATGCCTTTGATTTTCAATTACCGACTTCCTCAGGAGATTGCTAAGTTCGCCGAGCAAATTAGCGGAAGGCCAGATTTGGCATTGCACTGCAAAAGTGAGTATCATGAAAAGCCATTTGTAATCAAGGTTAAAGACGAGGACGCGGCTATAGCTTTCATGGCAAAGCGTATTAATAGCTATGACATGCAAGATGTCGGAATTGCATTCACTAAAAACGAACAAGTGAGAGCCGCCTACCATAAACTAGCTACTGAGATTGGCTCCAGTAACGTGTCGGCTAATTGGAATGTAAATCCAGAAGAGACATGCGAAGGCGAGTCCGTAAGGTCAAAGAGAGGAGAACACTGGAATTACCTTTCAGACACTCGAATCAAGATAATGACGTATGAGAAGATTAAGGGGCGTCAATTTGAAGTGGTGTTCCTGTTTGTAAGTGGAGAATTGACGCCCGATATGATTAAACGATTCTATGTTGGGGTAACGAGATCAGAGCGTTTCCTTTATGTGCTTTATTCGGATGTGATGCCGTCGATACTACGGCAAATCCCACTTTCGTATTATGAAACGACGGACACCGTAATGGCAGAGAGAGAACTAGCAAGGATTGATTCTGTCACAACCACATCGGTGATTCCAGACCCTGGGTTCTGATGTGCAAGATGAGGTGAATGATGAAGTGTTACTTCCCAACATCAACATTGAATTTTGATTGTATTCTGTCATCGCAGAAGGTGTTTCCTTCTTTGATGTACAAGAGTGGCACATTATGGTGGAATCATTTTGAGATGACATCGGGTGATGATGGTAGAACCATTGTGCTTTACACAAAGTGCCCCAAGTGGACGATTGCGGACTTGGAACGCGATAACTATCCAATGGTTCTCGAAATTGATAGACCGTTCAAGAAATCAGAAATCGTGGAACTTGGCGGTCTGAAGGCGGTCGTTCTGCATAGGCCACTTGAGTTCTCGCAACTTGACATGGCCCAAGGTAAGGTTCGTTTCCTCTTTCGCAACGAAAAAGAAATGCGTAGGACTACTGGCAAGGCGTTTATCGGTGTTTCGGAATGCAAGGTGTCCGTCTCTGTAGATAATGACTACCCCGAGGCATGTGGCTTGATGCCAACGGCGACAAACAAGCTTTGCGACCTTGGTAAGGCAAGTGCAGAACTTCGCGATAAGCTTGCTGAAGTTGCTGTTGAGCCCGTTGAAGAATGCCCCGTGAAAGATTATCGAGAAGAACGAGTGCGTGGGGCCGAATTGGGATATCAGGTTGGAAGGTTCGTCAAGGCGCTTAGGTTCGGCTGTTTCTTGGATGCGTTTCGCATCCCACTGTCCTTTGATGAGTGGCGAGCCCGAATATTGCCAGAGCCGTTTTCGTTGATTTTGGATAAGTTTTGTTCCAGAGGGGAATTGCCTTGGGATCCCAACCGGGCGGCGATGGTTACATTGTGCAAGGATATCTGGTACGAGTGTTTCAATGGCAAGCGTGTTGATGGCATTTTGATAAAATCCGGCACTCCAATTCATGCTTCATTGCAACAAATAGCACAGCATTGGGCGACCCCAGAGGTTGCCTACAAAATCGGCACAGAAAAGAATGTTTACATGCAAGCGTATGCAGCGTTTCTTGAATGCGGAACCTCTGTGTCCAAGTATCATCGTTTAGCGAATGACCAGACTTTGAAATGTCCTGAATTCTTATTTGCGCTTTATGGTGCAATTGTTGGCTACACGTTCTTCTCTCGATCATTGCTTGATATAAGGGCGTATTCGGAATTCAGGTCAACGCCATTTGCTCGTGAAGTTCAGCCTGCGACTGGAGCACTCGGCAGTGCCATGACCAGTGATGCCGCTAGCAGGATAAAGTCAAATCTCAATCGTGGATCTGCTTCCTCTGATGGCGGCACGGATGTAAATCAGCAGATGCAGTTTCCTCCACAACGAGGTGCTGCCCATGTGAGCAATGGCCAAATGGATCTGTTTGAGGCGCTTGATGAAAAGCAGATGATGTCTGATAAATCAGTCCTTGTGGACGACCCGACGCTCGCAGATGCCGTTAGGATTGAATTCTCTTATATGGTTCCTGAGAGATTAGAAGCATTGATTCGTGTCATAAAAGGTTTTGCCAAGAAGTATTCGTTTGGGGAATACTATGGTAGCCGTCCTGAAAAATATAGACGCACAAATCCAGATTTGATTCAGCATTTGTTGAGCTGTATGTCATCTCAGAACGAAATGGTGCGTGATTTGAATTTTTCATGGGATTCTCCTGATGAAAAACTCAGATTTGAGCATTTCCTCAAGGAGAGATACATAAAAGGTATCAAGTGATGGCAATCGAAAACAAGACGAACACGCTTAATCCGGTTGTCGTGTCGGCAAGTCGTTCGACTGATATACCTGCATTTTATACGGATTGGATGTTGTCGAGATTGCAACTTGGGCACTGCACATGGATAAATCCTTTCAATCGAGCTGAATTCAATGTGTCTTTCAAGGATACGAGATTGATTGTGTTCTGGTCGAAGAATCCAAAACCAATGCTGGCACGGTTGGCAGAAATTGAGGCATTGGGCTTTAGGCAGTACTACTTCCAGTTTACTCTGAATGACTATGTTGCGGAGGGATTGGAGCCGAACGTTCCAAAAGTCGAAACACGCATAGACACGTTTCGTCGCCTTGCAGATAGAATAGGCAAAGAGCGCGTGATTTGGAGGTTCGATCCACTGCTACTGACCGATAAGATTACGATTGATGCGCTTTTGGAACGGATTGGGACGATTGGGCGGCAATTGAAGGGATACACCAACAAACTGGTATTCAGCTTTGTTGATATTGCGCCATACAGAAAGGTTCAGCGTAACCTTGCAGGACTAGGATGTCGTGAGTTTACTGCCGAGATGAAAGTGAGGTTTGCGGAGAGATTGGCCAGGCTTAATGAGGAACTTGGCTTTGACCTTGCCACTTGTGCTGAAGATGTTGACCTTTCCGATTATGGCATAACACATAACAAGTGCATTGATGACGAGTTGATGCTTCGTGAGTTTAATGCAGATACAAAACTAATGGACTTCATTGGTGCGGAGCGAGACATCTTCGGCAGATGGACTATTAGAAAGTCGAAAAAAGACAAAGGGCAGAGGAAAAGTTGTGGCTGTGTGTCAAGTAAAGACATAGGAATGTACAACACGTGTCCGCACCTGTGTAGGTATTGTTACGCTAATACAACCGATTCTGCGGTGTTGGCAAATTGTGTGCAATATCGAATCGTCACCCAAGAGTTTTTGGCTCCGACACAAGGAGATGAACAATGAGACTAGAGAAATGGTTTGTCAGCGAACTGGACGCATCGCAGCAGAGAGTTGTCGCTGAGGACGTAGACAAGGGACTGATTGTACAAGGCGTTGCTGGCAGCGGGAAGACGAATCTAGCCATCCACAGGGCATTGCAGGCGAGCAAAAGAGGCTCGTATGCAATTGTAATTTTCTCTGTGGCGCTGAAACGAATGGTTGCATATGGCATGCAAGCAATGGGTCTTGATCGTGAACGCATAGCATATGAATGGGCGTGGCTTAATCGAGGTTTTGACATAGTCGGCGACTTGTATATGGAAAAAGATAACAACCAGCTTCTATATCTAGTCAACGACATGCACATTCGGAAATTCACAAGGTCCGAAAAGACACCGACAGCATATGGAATAGATTTTGAGACATGGGTCCCAGATCGTTTTTACCGAGCTTTTGGCCGACGAGTGAGTTGGTTTGCCGAGGTAACGTATGATGGTGGATTTGACGTTACAAACGAAGAGCGTTTTGAGATGATCCCTGGGGGGATTTTGTATCGGCAGAGTGAGCAAGTCCTTGACTATCTTGTTGTCGATGAAGGTCAAGACTTCAGCATTGATGCGTATAAGACGAATATTTGCCCTCGTGCAAAAAAGAGTCTCACCGTGTTTGGTGATAGCGCGCAACAAATGTTGCGCAGAAGCACTATCTCTGGGAAGGTATATAAGCATGGTAGCTCAATGGCTGAGATAGCACAAGTACTTGGAGATTCCTACAAATGCATGACTTTAGATTACAATTATCGTGTGCCTATCAGTATTGCACGATTTGCGCAGCAAATACTGGGGGGAATGGTAGATCTGGTGTCAAACAATAAAAGAGGGCTTGATGGCCCCCGTCCTGTGATAGTTAAGTGTCAAACAATGGAAGCTGAACTCGATGCGATCATTGAGAAAATTGGAGCAGAAGACCTAGATGACGTTGCAATCTTGGTTGAGTCGAACGAGCAGGCTATATTTGTGAATAATTACCTTGATGGTAAAGGAATCAAAACGCAGACATTTTTCCGGTCTAGGAATGAAGTCCCATATGATACGATAAACACATTGGATTTCTCAAATGGCGACCTTCCCTGCGTTTTGACATACTATTCAGCTAAAGGGTCTGAGTTTGATAATGTTTTTATACCTTTCGCCAACAATGCAAATCGCTGCGGACGAAATGATTTTTATGTGGCTTGCACTAGGTCATCAAGGAACTTGGTGATATCATATTCCGGCGTTCGGATTCAACACTTAGCCGCTATTGACCCTCGGTTGTTCGACGAATACCAAATCTGAGGTGAATATGAAGTATTATTATCAATCAGATTTAGCTGGCCTTTTGGATATGTTCAAAACCGAGTGCATCTCGGCCAACAAGATCGGCATGATTCGGTTGTCGAATGATTGCCATAAGGCGGACTGCAATGTTGAAATTGACTCATCCTTGCTACTTGCCAGATATGCTACCGATGTCGGTGGTGGGGTGATGGAATATTCGTTGCCTATATTTTTGGCAATAGGGAAAGTTCGCTTTATTTTTGCTTCCGATGATCTCAAGAAGAATTTTGAGGCCTCGGCTACACTCATGCTGACAATCAAGTGTCTGTCCAAGTATAGAGAATCTATCGTTGTCTCAGATTGTGAAATGATGGGAAGGAGCATAGACTCTGATAATACGCATTGTAAAGGAAATGCTGTAGCGAGCGTTGTTGAGAAAAGATTTGATGTACTCAAAGGCGCCGTCGTTGCATATGTGTGTGCAAGTTGTACGTCTGACAGTTCAGAGGGTATAGAGCTAAAGACAATTGTAAGGAAACTGAAAAACGATATTGCGGGCCTTCATACGCAGGTGATGATGGATTCTCGTCGGCCATTTGATGTGGAGTCCTTTATGTCTAGGATTGAGTTTGCCAAGGCGCAATATGTTTCTTATGCATTCAGGGAGACTAATCTCTTTGACATTCTTCGTCAGTTGTTTAAGAACATGGTGGAGATAGTTGGCGAGAAGAATGCTGCTGATTCTAATCCAACTGAATGTAGCAGAGCAAATGTTGTCGATTTTAGGGCATTAGAATATAAGATGCAGGAACTTGAAAATCGTTTTTCAATTCGAGAGAAGCGAGCCGAGCTACGCCAGATTATGGATATGGAAGTTGAGAATGGAAGACGCAATGGGAAAACACGACAGTATTTCAAGAAAGGCACACCCGAACGAGCTCGTAAAGAGGAGTTGAAACTGGAAATAGAGCGATTTGAGGCATCCGAAGAGTTTTGCGCGCTCCAACACGAAATGAATCGACTCGAGGGGGTCATAAAGCCAGCCGGTCACGAATCCGTCATTCGGGCTTTATTTGAAAGAATGAGTGATGTTACAACTTCTATATTAGAGGCGATAGACAGTTCTTCTGCATCTGGTTATGCCGATATGTTACAACTTGAATTTGATAAGACAAAGCTCAAGTTGGGAATGGGAGCATTTGATAGCGTGGAAATCGCTTTTTTCAACATCGTGCTTGAAAATGCAATATCCAACCCATTTGATGTATCTTCCGAACTTGCCTTGATGGATCTGATTAGCGAATCGGCGAAAATGTTTAAGCAAACTGATGAAGGTCGGACGGACAAAGGCACTGCTATTCTCGAATGCTTGAGAGGGTTCTGGAAATACAAGCAGCATAAGGCGTTCTCCTTTGCGATACCCGAAGACATGCCGGTCTTCGGCTCTACGATGGCTTTTTTTGTGAAACCGCTTGGTTCTGATCAGCTTGATCGCTATATGTTGAACAAGCACTTTGTTCAGAAGAAATTCGGGTTTATGCTATGGGGAGCATGTGTCGGTTACGCTGGATTACCTAAGACCTTCACAAACGCCCTATACGAAAACTCAGAAATTACATCTCAAGCTGATGAGTTTCTTGGGTCCTTGCTCCCGCAGATTATAGCTGATGCCGAACAAACGATTGAAGTTGAGTTCTAGCCATTAACCACCTGCTATAAAACTGAAGGTAGCGGCGACCGAACAAAATGAATATTTCGTATGAGAATAGGGACTGGGCGGCAATGAAAAGGTCGGACGATGGAGCAGACGAAACGCAAGCCGTATGGTATAATTTAAGCGGAGGTTGCTGAATGAAACGCGAAGAGAACCAGACAATCGAGTACAAGGAGAGCTGGCACGACAAGTATCTTGCCTGGATATGCGGCTATGCCAATGCGCAGGGCGGCACCATCTACTTTGGCATCGAAGACGGTACGAAGAAACCTATCGGCGTGAAGGACGCAAATTCGCTGATGGAAAGCATTCCTAACAAGATACGCGACACGATGGGCATTGTCGCGGATGTCGTGCTGCTGCGCAAGAGCGGTAAGGACGTGATTCGCGTCAAGGTGAAGAAAAGTGTGTTTCCTGTCTGCTACCACGGCGAATACCACTATCGTACCGGCGCGGTGAAGATGGTGCTCACCGGCGCGGCGCTTACGCAGTTCCTTTTGGAGAAAAGCGGTCTGGACTGGGATGCCGCGCCGACGTTCAGCGGTTTCAAGAAGGATGAGCATGCGTTTACCGCCTTGGCCGCCAGATACAAGAAAGAGCGCAAGGCCAAGCTGACGGATACAGATTTCGAGTCGTTCGGGTTGGCGTTATCGGATGGGCGGCTCACGAATACAGGGGCGCTTCTGGCAGATGATTGTCCTCTTCGTCATTCACGGGTGTTCTGCACACGCTGGAACGGATTGAACATGGCGGCGGGCGTGATGGACGCGAAAGATGATCAAGAGTATTCGGGTGGAATACTGTCGATGCTTCAGTATGCCGAGGACTTCGTGCGGGTGAACTCCAGGCGGGCTTGGCACAAGCTTGCGCGAACGCGGGTAGAGTTCGTGGAGTACCCTGAACGCGCTGTCCACGAATCGCTTGTAAACGCCTTCATACACCGGGACTACCTTGTAACAGGTAGCGAAGTCCATGTGGACATCTTTGATGATAGGCTAGAGATCACATCCCCTGGCGGGATGCCGGGCGAGCGCAGTCTGGAGGATTTCGATGTCCGTAGCATACCATCCATACGGCGTAATCCTCTGCTTGCCGACATGTGCGAACGGTTGAAGCTCATGGAGCGGCGTGGAAGTGGCGTTAAAAAGATATTCGAGGACTACACGAAGAACTTCAAGAACCCGGGTGCCCGCATACCGGTACTGGAGTCCTTTTCCACGTATTTTCGCGTAATTCTGCCAAACTTGATTTACGGTTTTACCGATGAGCAGTTGGCACTGGCTGTCAGTTCTGTGCCCCCAGTCGCGACCCCAGTCGCGACCCCAGTCATGACCCCAGTCGGGAAACCAAGTGAAACGCTAATAGATGCGGTGCAAAGGAAGGTGTTGGCGGCTCTTAAAGGAGGTAACATCATGTCCACTTCTGAATTAGCGGAGAAGGTTGGCATCAGCCAGCCGAAAAATATGCGCAGGCGTTATCTCAGGCTTCTCCTTGATATGGGACTTGTGGAGTACACGATTCCACAAAAGCCCAACTCGCGCCTTCAGAAGTACCGGCTGACAGACAAAGGCCGTAGCGCATTAGCCGCAAGTGTGCATTAACGCTGCGCCATGAGATAACTCGGCCTCGCTGGTTGCTAGTTGCTGAGGATAGTGGATATCTGCGGATGTCCAACATGGCATATTGGCGATAAGAATATGCGATAATACTCTCGCTTTCACCAAGGAAGGTGGAGCAAGGAGAAACGCATGTACAACAACTTATTTGATGACTTCGACTACGACAGCGGAAGGCTGGACGGCGAGGATATACAAGGACCGGGTGCCACACCGGACTGTGGCGACCCGTATGACGATTGGGAAGACACGCCCGATTGGAAAGAAGAGTCTGGTTGGAATGATGTGTATGGTAGTGACGTGGAGGCGTCCGACAGCATTGAGTTCAGGGATTGATTTTTGGAGTTGGCGTCGGCGAAGAGCTTGCCGCAGTGTGTGGCCATCAGTTCGGGATTCAATGGATGTGGGTTGCGATGTCCATATCCTCTCGAGAGATCGAAACGGTCCAGGTTCCTGTCCGCTTTCCGACGCCCTCTCCTTTTTTGGTGAATAGACGATAGGTTAGAGTGAATAGGTAAGGTAGTGAGGTCAAAGGAGTCTGGAGTCTTCAAGAATCACGAGCAAGACTAGATGTGTGTGCTGGGATAGGTTCTATCCTGATGTATAGGTTGCGAATGGAATGATCGCTAGGTTTACCGCATGAATGTGTTTGGCATGGTCTGTGCTTGTGACGGTTGCCAATAAAAAGAAGGAGATGATTGTGTACGAGTTCATAGGAAAGGTGAAGGCCGTAGGCGAGCCGCAGATGTTCGCGAGCGGGTTCTCGAAGCGGGAACTGATAGTCGAGGAGGAGCGTGAGAGCAACTGGCCCAATGTGGTCGCATTCGCTTTCAAGAAAGAGAACGCGGCCAAGCTCGAGGGGCTGGCACCGGGCATGCGCGTGAAGATCGGGTTCGCGGTCGATGGCCGCGAGTGGACCGATCCAAAGACAGGGAAGGTCCGGTACTTTTCAGACCTGACGGCGTTGCGCCTTGAGCGGCTTGATTGTTCCGCGCAGATGCCTGAACCAGCATTCCCCGATGATATGACACCGGTAGTTGATGTCGATGGCGAGATTCCATTTTGATGTCGATGTGGATATGCTGCTATAATTTTGGAGGTGGTGCCGGCGAAGGGCTTGCCGCGGTGCGCGGCTATCAGTCCGGGGCTCAAGGGATGCGGGTTGCGATGCCCGCGTTCTCCCGGGAGATCGAAACGGTTCGAGCGGTAACGCTTCCGCTTCCCGGCGCCACCCCCCTTTTAGTGAATAGGTAATAGTGGATAGTGAATAGGTGTGAGAATAGTGGATAGTGAATAGGTGTGAGAATAGTGGATAAGTTGATAGGTGTGAGATGAGATTCGAGGACTACTTTTCGTTCGAGGCGATCGTGCGCGACCTGGTGAAGTGGCGGGTTGCCGGCAAGGACGTGGGCGGCACGCTGCCGCCGCGTAAGATGTGGAGCCGCGCCGGCGTGAAGGAGCGGAAGGGCGTCGATCCGGCTGTTGTGCGCAAGCAGGCGATTTTGCGGACGGTGAGGCGGGCGCGAGGTGCAGAGGTAATGACATGCCATGCCGCCGCCAAGATGGCGGCTTTCCCAGTCAGAAGCGCCACCGGGACGGTAACACCCCATGCGGTCGCGCAGGAGCGCGACCCTCCCTATGGGTTGGGAGATTTTGAATGGGGGCGGAAGTTGATGGAGTTGGTAGCGGGGGTGCGCGAGGCGGTCTTTTCTGGGAAGGTGGCGTTCGAGCCGCCGAAGATGTTCAAGATCGCCAAGGGGCGCGAGGACGGCAAGATGACGTACCGCGAGGTGGCGTCGTTCGAGCGGCTGGCGGATCGCGTGATCTTGAGCCGCATGACGGCGTATGTGCGCGACAGGCTGGAAGGGATCCTTTCCGACCGTTGCTACTCGTTCCGGCGCGACTGGGAGGTGAATCATCAGCTGGCGGTGAAGCACCTGAAGGAGTATCGGGCGCGGTTTGCGGCCGGATCGCTGTTCGTCGCGGAGTGCGACATCAGGAAGTTCTTCGACAGCATTTCGCACGAGGTGGTGCGACGGAGGTGGGATGAGGTCGGTTTCGACAAGAGGGCGAGGAAGGTGCTGGAGGCGTATCTGGGGGTGTATGCGGTGGGGACGGTCGCGCAGGAGCGCGACCCTCCCGACGGTGTGCGCAGGGGATTGCCGCAGGGCGGGTCGTTCTCGACCGTGCTGGCGAACCTGGTGCTGGCGGCGGCGGACGATGCCGTGGCGAAGGGGGACGATGGACAGCTTTTCTACGCGCGCTACTGCGACGACGTGGTGTTCATCCATCCCGACGAGGCGGCATGTAGCCGTGCGATGGATGCGTATGCGGCGGCGCTTGACAGGCTTGACCTGCCGATGCATCCAGTCGAGCCGTTCGTGTATCGTCCGGAAGGCGGCGAGACGACGGGCTACTACTCGCTCAAGAGCAAGGGGCCGTTCAGGTGGCGCGAGGCCTCGGCGGGCGAGGCCAACTGCGCGCCGTGGGTGAGTTTCCTCGGCAGCCAGGTGCGTTGCGACGGCGCGACGCGCATCCGCAAGGAGTCCATCGAGAAGCACATCCGTTCGCTCGGGCGCGAGACGGCGGCCGCGGTGCGTGAGCTCGAGAGCGGTATGCTCTTGCGGGGGCGGTCACGCGGGACGCGTGACCCTACCATGCGGCGGTCGCGGGGCGACCGCCCTACCGGTGCTATAGCGTGGTTCGCGCGTTTCCGCAACAGGCTGATCACAAAGGGCGTGGGGTACGTGACGGCGAAGGTGAAGGATTGCCACATGTGCTGGGCGGGGGCCTTCTCGCATGTGACGCCGTGCGTGGAGACGAAGATGCAGATGCGGCGGCTGGACCGCGTGCGGGAGGGGATGCTCTGCAAGGTGTGGAACATGCTGATGTCGAGCGGCGGTCGCGGGGCGACCGCCCTACCGAAACGACGCTACAAGGGACGGCCGTTCAGCTACTTCGGGTTCTTGAAGGAGGCGGCACGCCCTACGAACCTTCGCGCGATGCGCTACGGCGGGCAGGCGAACATGGCGCCTCGGGAGGGGGCGCACTCCGCAAGACGCGGCATCTCGTGGCGGGCAATGATGTTGCCGTATTCGGAATTGTGAGGAAGGCGTGTAAGATTTCCGGGATGGCGGCGTATATAGTATGAATGGATGATGCATTAAGAAGGAGGAAACATGAAACAGTCTTGCGATGCAAAACCTTGTGTAAAGAACGGATCTGCCAAGCGGATGTCCATCCTTGACATACTGCTTATGGTGCCAATTGCCGTTCTTTCCGCCGGCTTGGCGGTGGGCGTGATCGTGGCTTGGCCGCCGCTTGGGCTGTCGCTGCTGATCGGCGGGATCGCGATTGTCTTAAGGCGGCGCATCGGACGGATTGTCGTGGGCGTGATACTGATCCTGCTTGGATCTGCCCAGATGGCGGTCGTCGTCAATCTGCCGAAGGACCATGAGCTGAACAACGAGGAGGCGTGGGTGGCGGATGCCCGTCGCAATCCATGCAGCATGAAAGACGCGTTGCTGTTTGCCGCGCTCGTGTTCATGGCTGCGGGCGGCGGCGTTGCCGTCTCAGGAGTTGTGAAAAAGTCGCGTGAGATTTCGAGCCAGAGGACAAGCAAATGATGGAAAGGATAATGAAGTTGGAGAAGAACGAGGAAGTGAAAAACGCCGAGAAGTCTATGATTGGAGCAAAAAGGAGTTCATAGCGCCATGAAAAACAGTTTGCTATTGGCAGTGGCATTAGCCGTCGTTGTGGGATGCAAGTACGAGCGGGGCGGGGAATTCATTGCTCGATCTTCCGACGAGTGGTTGGCGCTAACTGGATTGCCATGCGTGGCGGAACCTGGTAACTCCAAGCTTCTCGACGAGTCTGGTGCGCTTGCGCTTTTTTCTGGCGAAACGGCCGAAGACTTCGCTTCCAATAATGCCCCAGACGTTCTTGATCGTCGAAACTCGCTTTTTCTCCGGCGGCGTACGGTGACCGGAATGTACCAGTGGCGGCTAATATTGACGACTGGCTCCAATTGGCGTACGCCCGACGGGCTGGACAGATGGTGTTCTACTCAAACACAATGTATAAAGGGTTGCTTTTTCGTGCTCAAGGCTCGTTTCGCAGCGGACGGACGGCATTTGTGGCTAGTCTGCGCTACCGATTCCTCTACTTTCTCAGTCGTTTGTTCTTATGATTTCTATGATTGCATATTTCGGGCTCTGATCGACGGCGCTGATGTTGAAGACGAGTCGGACGGCACTATTCGGGTAAAGGGAAAGAAGTTCTATCCGAATGACGATCTTGGCGCGGCATGGCACGATGTATGGATAACCCCAGAAGGGACGATTGTTCGTGAAGGCGACATAACTCTTAGAGGCAGTGATATCTGAACGAACAAGGTGCGGCTTCGGTGGGTGGCGGCGCTGCCGTACCCGGGGTTCTGCGCCGCCGAGACGGCGGCTCTCCATGCGGTCGCAGCAAGCTGCGACCCTCCCGCGCTCTACATATGATCGCCAGGATGGCGGATGGAGAAGTCGTATCTTGAAAAGCAACATCGCCATAGAAGTGTTTTGCGTTCTCATCCCTCGACAAGTCCCACATCCCCGACATTCTGGCGAAGATATGACGCAACGTGGCCGTAGGCAGGGTGCCCTTGCCCTGCATGACCGTAGGCAGGGCGCCTTCGTCCTGCGTGACCGGACATGGCGCGGCAGTCTGTAGCCGGACACGCGCTAAATTTTGGTATAATACGAGCCGTGAAAAAGACCCCATATCAATGTAACCTTTTGTTCCGTTGCATGTATACAGGATGAACGAGAAACCAAGATCCGCGCAGACAGTTTGCAAAAGCCATAAACGAAAGGTGAAGCCATGCCAATCGACATAAACGCATTCCGCGCGATATCCGTCAAGATGGACGGGGATAGCCTGCTATATGTACAGGGCGACAAGCTGAAGACCACGTCGGCCCGCGAGGTGAGCAGCGACAGTTCGGTTCACCGCCAGTTCAAGGCGGCTCGCAAGGCGTTCCTCCTTGAAATGCTTCCCCTCTACCATGCGCACGAAAAGACTTTCGACAAGGGCACCAACTGGCACGGCCGCACGCACGCCACGCGTTCGTTCGTTCTCTCCATCGCGATGGCCAACATCCTCAGGGAAAGGGGCGTCGCGCTCGACATCAACTCCGTCGCGCTCGTTACGGCGGGCCACGACACGGGGCGCATGGGCAACGGAGCAGACCACACCGTCAACATGGAAATGCTCAATGCTGCCACCGCCGGGGAGGCCGAACTGAAACGGCAGGAGCTGAACAGGATCAATGACGAAATGGAAAGACTGGAAACCGCCCAGACGGAAACCCTTTCCGACCAGCAGATCGTGGAGCTCGTGGAGAAGTCCATCCGCGACAATCCGCAGGACTTCCCGCTGCTCGCCAAGTACTACCTCAACGCGGTGTGAAGCTTCATGGAAATGACGAATATCATCGCGAAGCATGTCGATGAGGAGTACGGATCCGTGTTTCACGATGACGCCGAGCTCATATCTGTCGAGCAGATGCAGGTGAATTCAGGCGTCATGAACGTCTAAACGGTGAAAGGAAAATAATATGCAAATAGATACATCAGCAGTGGCAGTCATTCTGGCGTTCGTGGTGTTTTCCGCCTATGCGGAGGAGGCATACACGAACCACGCGGGAAACGTGGTTTCTGGGGTCGTCGTCGCGCTGGATGCGCGCACGACGACGATTTCGAACGCGATGGAGACCGTGAAGCTCCCGCTGTCGATATTCCCCGAATCCGAGCAGCGGCGAATCGTGGCCGACTTCGTCCTTGGCCAAGGCGCCCACCTTCGCCAAGGCTACGGTGGGCAAGTCGGAGGGCAAGTTGACCTGCTGCGCATTCCAGTTAGCGTGAAGCGGGCGATCACCGGGGCGGAGAAGGCGATGGCGCGTTCGCGCAAGCGGGCGGAGAAGGGGCTTTGCACGCAGGAGGAGAGCGACGCCTTCTGCGAGAAATCCGCGTCCGCGCTCAAGAGCTATCTCGACAAGCAGGTCAAAGAGGGCACGATCACCCCCGCCGAACGAAAAGCCCTCGGCCGTTGATCCCTCGCCGTTCGTATCAGATTCTCCCTCCCTCACTCACCCACTCCTTCACTCACCCACTCCCTCACTCGTCCACTCCTCGGTCCATAAGAACTCCGATGGTTTGCAAATGGGCTCCGTTACCACTTTTATGAGAACAGTTGTCAATAGCCAATCGCGACGAGCGATTTCCGCCTTGCCGTGAAGCCGTGATGTCTCGCTTTTATTCGCGCTCTGGCCTTGCGGGCCCGCGCATCCTACGATCCGTGCTCG
>Ga0310690_10004946_pt1 | contig 18458 bp, 31 predicted proteins | sample AusTroGonzalo_MG_2_FD_207661 | JGI IMG/M metagenome (GOLD analysis project Ga0310690, IMG submission 207661) | Bovine rumen microbial communities from tropical cattle in Woodstock, Queensland, Australia - Gonzalo_04 (v2) (version 2) | ecosystem: Host-associated > Mammals > Digestive system >...
ACCAACTCTGCATTGCGATAATGTAAATTCTGCGCTTATGCTAACAGGTGTTGCTTTGCCCCATATAAAGCGGAAACTAGGGCTAAAAAACGCCTTGAACAAACCTTTGTTTCTCATTTTACCCTTCCTTTTGTTCTATCATTTTGCTGGCGTCAGCAAAATGGTCCTTTTGTTCTGCTTTGCAAACAGGGCAATATATTCTCGCACCTGGTATTATTATATAACCAAACATAGTATGACAATGCTCGCATTGTATTACGCCACTTTTTACGCCCATTTTTTCCTGCATCATTTTTACAAACGCATAGTCAAATAGTTTTAGTTTCTGTTTAGGCATCATTTATCCTTTTGTTCGATTAATTTGCGTTTAACTTTTATTCCATTTATTTCTATTTCATTTATTTTGCTACGATAAAATTTACCTTGTATAATTCCCTTTGTTGAGTTAATATATTCAGCCACTTCATCTAGCGAAAAACATTTATGGTTGCGAATTTTATATTCATATTTTGTATAAATCGGTCTAATTGGATAAACTGTCATTTCTTAATCCTTTTGTTCTAGTGCTGTTATTTTTGTTTCGCCCTTATAGCCCTTTTGCCACCAAACAAATGCCGCAGGGAAACCAAATGGGAAACCGCATTTACTAGCGGACAGTATCCAAATTGCTTTAATATTGCCGTATGCCTGCCATTTGCGTATTCTGCCCATAGAACTGAATATTTTGGACAATGGCACAAGGTATGCCACATTATTGGCAATCTCAAAACTGTGGTCTAAAACCGCATCAAATATGCTGTATGGTGGGTTTGAGATTATCCAATCAACTTTTCTATGATACTTAAAAAAATCTCTGTTCAAATCTATTTCACACCAATCGTTGTCTAAACTAGTAAAAGAATCAATAAAAGCACCTTCGCCACAAAAAGGGTCAAGGCAACTATCCAGCATACCAACAGGCAACAAATTACATAACTGTTCAGCAATTTTGTGCGGTGTCATACACTTGTCGTTTTTGTTATTGGTTGTTCCCTTGTCGGCTTTAACAAATGTCATTTTACATCCTTTTGTTTGTGTTTTCTAACATTGTGATAATAATTCCTTGAATATTCCCTAAAATATTCCCGGTGTGACTCTCTGTATCTTGCCATACAAGCATTATTCCATTTTTTTGCTTTTTCTTTTTCAAGAAGAAACGGTTCTTTTGCTATTTTTAATATATCGTCAAGTATTTCACAGGGGTCGTCTATACATAACCGCTGTTCCATATTTGCAATCTGTTTTAATATTTGCTTATAAGAAGACATCACTTATCCTTTTGTTCTAGTGCTGTTATTTGTTCTAGGGCTTTTGCTAGTATTTCACCTGTGTCCATAGCAAAGTCCCACCAGTCAGGGCTATCATCTTCTTCTCTGCCCCTTTGTTCTTCTGATTCATAACGGTCATTTATTTCTTTCAACGCATCAACAGCGACATCCAATGCCTTGCGTGTGTGTATAAGTCCTTGCCACATATCTTGTGTTGCAGTCATATAATAGCCATCACAAGTCAAATTTGGGCAAGCATAACAATCAAGGTCATCCCAGTAATGTTTTTCTAATTTCTTCCCACAATACGGACATTTTAATTCTGTCATTGTTATTCCTTTTTGTTTAATTTTTGTTTGATAAGTCGTAAGGTTGAGGCATCCAAAATTCCGTTTGGCAAGGCGATATAGCCACCGGCGCGGACAATCCTGACACAGAATCTAACGATGATTTGCTGCGCCTCTTCCGGTGTGCATAACGATGTTTGCGTTCCTTGCCGCGAACCAGTGTATATAACACATCCAGAATCGGCTTCTGGGTTGCCTTGAATAATTTTAATTGATCCGACATAACCTTGTCCTTTTATTCCGTATGGCTGTCCGTTCAAAACGATTTTAGGCCATTTCATATTTGTATCTCTCTCTTTGTTTTATCAAATCACGTGGATCTGGCTTTGGCTTTTTTACCTTGCTGATAATTTGAAACATCGGTATCCCACGACAATCTTCCTTATTACCCCAAGGATGCACGCCAATTACAGCGGGCGGCCACTCTTGATATATTTCACACTCAATTGTGCGTATGCGACCATCCCAACCTTTCCACGTTATTTCCCACCAATTTTTTAGAACAGGGTCTGCTGACGCTTCTGTTGCAGATGTTCCATCAGTTTTTTTGGTATTGGCAGATTTCGTGCTTTCCTGCACTCCATCCACTTCGGTATTACCCAATCCGGCAAATAATCCCACTTGAATTCCCAAAACGGCACCTCTTTGTTTTTCATTTGTTTCCTTTTTATTGTTGCCGGGTTTCTGTTGGTAGCCCCCGGCTGGCGTAGGATGGCGGATGAAACGCCGCCACCAACAGAATTACTTGACATACCCTAAATCTTTTTTAGGGCGGCCACGTGAAGAATAACCTTTACCACTTGTTCGCCGCCAGTATTCCCGCGCTGCCCTGCGATGTGCTTCTGCGTATCCAGAAGAATATTTTTTTCTTGCCATATCAGAATACGCATACCATAATTCATAATCATCAATCTTTTGCCCACGCAACGTCAATGTTCTTACAGCATCAGCACGATTCTTAAACTGATATGCCACGCGTGATATTTTATGAACAGCCAAAAATGTTCTAGTGCTTTGTTTCATCTTTGCCTCCAAATAAATAGTCGGCCATTTTTTTTACGCGCGACACTTCTGCCATTTTCATTTTTTCTGGCAGTTCTGCATATTGTCTTTTCTGATCAAATATATTCCAAAGTTGTTGTGCAACCCAGTGCGCAGATGCACGCGACATTTTAATATAAACCTGTCTGTCCGGCCATTGTTGTGTTAAAACAATAGTATTTCCGATAACTTCAACAGCATAACATACATTTTTTGCCATAACTACCTCCGTGGTTTTATTTGTCTTGTAATAATAATTCAATTTTATCATACACTTGTTGCTGATATTTTACAGCCACACGCATCTTTGATAATAATATTTTATCGTGTTCCGGATCACGTTCAACGTGGCGGATATATCCAGTTTGTAATTCTGGCGAATATATCAACAAATCATTTACCAAATAATCACATACGAACAATTCTGTTTTACATTGTGCAATATGGTCTTTCCCTTCTGCCATAACTTCCTTAATAAAGTTTTGTGGCATTGGAACTTTGATTTGTAATAATCTGCGATCAAATCCAATTACAATTCTGTCTGGCGAACAACCTAAATACTTTCCACGTTCAACAAAACCACAGGTTGCAACTGTGCGACCAGTATGTTTTTCATACCATTGTGCCGCTTCATCTTCATAAACAATTCCGCGTTTAATCGCATCTTTTTCAGAATATGTTAAACTTTCATCATCAATCCAACCAGAAAACTTTTGCATTGCACGGCGTTCAAGTTTTTCAATTATACCTGATCCTAAACCTGTGCTGTGTTTTCCTTTAACAAATAAATCACCAGCGATAGATGCAGTAATTCTGTCAGCACGCAAATTCAACCAATCTTGATTCGTTTGATAATTAAATTTATCATTTGGATCAAAGATATGTTGCTGAACTTCTAAATAAAATTTTGGTTTCATATTTTTTCCTTTTTTGTTCCACAACTATTATAACCGATTCGTTTTGTTAAATGACTATTTTTTTACTTGACTTTCTTGGAACGGCACAAATCCGGGTGTTCCAGACCAGAATTTTAAGTAATGTTCATAACAACAAAACTCAATTTGTTTTTTTATGTGGCTGCGTTTTATTGCGCAACCAATATCAATTATTTTATCACAATACGCACATTTAGTTATCATTTTTATCCTGTTCTATTTGTAATGTTTTTTCTTTTTCCAACTGTGGCAAATTCATACGCATATCTGTTTTTGACCTTTCCCACGCGTTGATAAAATCTTTGATAATAGATTCTTGTGTGAATTGTGTTGCGTTGCGCAAAGCAAGGCGTAATCCACGCACACCACCAAATTCCATCAAAACATATTTGCCGTGATCACCATACGTTTCTATAAAATCTTTTTCCATCATATCTGCATCAAATACCATAGGATCAATATCAGATACATCGTGTAAAAATTCACGGATATATGCTGTCTGTTTGTTTGAATTATGAATCCGCAACCGTTCTGCTGGCGCGTATTTTAACCAAGTTGCTAACGATGGATATGCACCATACAGGTTTTCTGTTTCAGCAATCTGGCGTGCAGCAATACCAATTTCATCATCAGTAAATCTTTCTTTTAATTCTGCAAACATTGCGGCAATATAATAACCGTGTTGTTGTTCATCCATTTTGTGCACACCACATAAAACAAATAAGTGAGCAATAACTGCTGTCCATTTTTCAAGTGTCATCATATTATCCCCTGTTTTTTTAACATTGCTTCTGCTATTTTTGCGCCCTTTGCAAGTTTTTCCATCTCGGTCGGGCGCGCAAAATTAGCGGTTTGTGTATTATAATTATCAGGTCTGGATGCCCACACCATCAAAATTTTTTGTTTCCAATTACGAATCGGTGAACCTTGCGTGTCGTGCCAATCTGCTGCAACATAGCCTTCATAAGCGTTGCGCATTTTTTCCAAATTCAAATTCTTTTCGCGACAAAAATCCATCCACTCTTCAAGAGTTGGTGGGCAAAACGGTTTTCTTTTTATCGCTTTGGCGGCTGCTTGCATTTCTTTGTGCCACGTGCATTTTTCGCGCACATCTGCACGATCAACAAATTCGCGTTCGGAAACTGTTAATTCATCATAACCTGAACCTGTTGCCAAGAAAAAATTAAGACTGCTTTCCGAATCAGATAAAGCATTATGAATTTCAATATTGTCTGTTAATGTAATAAATTTATTTTCTGGTGTGATAATTTCAATTTGATCATCGTTTTGATTTTCAATTTGATTTATTTTTTTATTCCATCTTTGTAAAACACAATTACGTTTTAATTCAGAAATTTGTTTTTTGCGTTTTTTTTCATTTTCAATGGATACTTTAACTGCTTTACAAAACATACGCAATGTAATATCAACGGGTTCTGTTTCAAAAATTAAATACCGGCACAATGCTGCGTATGCGTTTATTTTTTGTTGTTCTGAAAAAGATGATTCCTCTTCTATTGCCAATGCCAAATTTGCAGGAAACACAAATTCGTTATTATTTTTTTCTGGCATCGCGACACTCCCCACATTTTGTTGGCGGGTGAGATTTCGGGAAAAATGTATTAAAACGGAAAGAAAGTATTCCCGAAATCATTTCACCCATAATTTTGAATATCCTTTCCGTTGAAAAGCATAGTATCATAAAAAAATCAGAAGTCAAATTTTTTTGATAAAAAAATTATATATTTTTGTATTACAGTGTATTACACAGTATTACAAGATTTGCATATATGTATATTATATATTCTTGGTAAATATTTCGTAATTACAAACTTATTCCAGATAATAAAATAATATATATATTTTATATACTCTGGAATACGCACATACGCATACGCGATACTTATATATAGCAATTTTGGTTTGTATTACAGTGTATTACACAGTATTACAGTGTATTACACAGTATTACAGTGTATTACAAAATAATGTTTTTTGTTTTTGATACTTGCAAAACGAATCGCTTTGTGTTATAGTTTTGGTATGGCAGGAAAAAAACAATACGATTTGCAAGAATTGCAACAGCAGCGCGAAAAGATCGCGCTTGACTTGGTTGATGTGTATTGGGAAATGAAGCCAACCAAATGTGCAACAAAAGATCAATTGGCTGATTTTTCAAAGTTGGCTCGCATCGCTGGCGAACGTGGCAAGATTGGTATGAAGGCCATTGAACAATTAGATGCGATGATTGAATCCTTGAAAAACCAAAAGCCAGAAACTAACACTGGCGATTTGACCAACGAAGAAATCAAGATGCTTTTGGAGTTTAGAAAGAAAAATGGAAAACAAAGATCAACTTCTTCTGGAAGCAAAGCGTAGGTTTTTAACTTATGAACCTTACCCAAAGCAAAAAGAATTCCATAATATAACCGTCAAAAATAAAGTTATTGGCGGTGGAAACCAGACCGGAAAAACCATCTGTGGAACATTTGAAGTCGCTATGCAGGCGACACAATGCTTTCCTGATTGGCATCAGGGCTGGCGTATTCCCGGACACATTGATGCAACCAGTGGACAGAAAGTCCGTGTGATTATTGTTTGTTCAACCGATTCTAAAACATTGCGTGATTCTATTCAGAAAAAATTAGTTGGTATGGATACCGATGGTTATACCAGCGGATCAATTGCGCCTGATTGGATTGTAAAAGATTCCGCAGTTAAAGCGCGTGGTGTTGGCGGTGGTTTGTTGGACAGTATTCAGGTGCGCGCAACTGATGGATTGATAACCACAATTTATTTTCGTGTGTATTCGCAGGGTCGTGAAAACTTGCAGTCGTTGACAGCCGATTTGGTGTATTGCGATGAAGAACCACCACAAACAGTTTATGGTGAATTGATGGGTCGTATTGCTGGAACTAATGGTTATTTTATGATGGCGTTCACACCTTTGAACGGTATGACACCATTGGTGCAAAGTTTCTGGCGGCGCGATGATCCAAAGAAGGGATTGGTGATTATGTCCGTATTTGATGTCGGACACATTTCACAGGAAGGTATTGATTCTTTGGTATCAATGTATTCTGGATTGAACGCAGCAGAACGTGAAGCGCGTTTGTATGGTGTTCCCAGCGCAGGTATGGGGCAGGTATATCCAATCACTGATGACAGATTGGCGGTTGATGCGTTTGATATTCCACGCAATTGGAAACGAATCGCAGGTTTGGACTTTGGACGTGGTATTCACCCGGCTGCTTGTGTTTGGATTGCGGTTGCGCCAGATGATACAGTTTATGTTTATGATTGTTTCAAAGGCACCGGTATGGCAGATTCTGAAATTGCATCAAAGATTTTGGCACGCGGCAACAATGTGCCTGTTGCGTTTCCACACGACTTTATGCGTAATACTGGTATCAGCACAATTGGTGACGAAAGAAAATCAGAAGGTTGGACTTACAAAGAAGTTTATGAACGCTTTGGAATTAAATTCACGCCACATTGTGCAAAAGACGAAAATGAATCTGTGCGTGTTGAAGCCGGTTTAATAAAAATCCGTCAAGCAATGTTGGATGGAAAATTCTTTGTGTTTAGAAATTTACAAGGCATCTTTGAAGAAAAAGCCACGTATCACTATCAAGACGATGGTGCGCCAGTTGGAACCAATGATGACTTGATGGATGCTATGCGTTATGCGTATGTGATGCGCCGTTATGCAGAATCACCAATTGAAACATTGTTGATGATGGGGCGTATAAACGAGGTTGCCACAGATAATACGCTTGATTACAGGGAGGATTGATATGATAACAAATGTTGTTTCTTGGAGCGAAAGAGATAATTTACCAAAACAGTCAGTAAGAAGAAATGATGTTGTTCCTGTTCACGGCAGTATTACTTATACAACTTTTCAAAAAGTTTTTCTTGTTTACTGTGAAATAAATGATTTGCGTAATTGGCTAGGCAATAATTTAGTAGAAAATTTTGGCAATCCTTGTCCTGCTATTGTGGCGCAAAAAATAAACACAATAACTGTTCCAACGAGAACAATATATAAAACTGTTCGTGGTCGTAGTTTTAATGTTCAACGTCAAAATTATAACTATGATAATAGTATAGATTTAATGCTTGGTGGTAAAAGAGAGATTTTAGGATGATAAAAGTTTTAATTGTTATAAGTAATTTAAGTTATTCGTGTATATTGATGTCAACAGATATTTTAGATAAAGGAATCGCTTATAATGCTTGTTCTCAAAATTCTTATGGTAAACCAGAATTTTTTGTAAAAACAGATTTTATTATATCGAGGTTTTAATGGCAAAACAACTTATGATTGTTCAGGTTCAAGACAATATGTCCCCACCGGCATATATACAAACTTTATATTATTATGGTAGATGGTATTATGATACATGGAGAACAGATTTATTGCCGGGTAAAAAGTTTTTTGTTAGAGTTAGGCCAGATATAACAAAAACAAAATATACGTCACAAAAGATTATTGAAATAAAAAAAATTTCACCTTCTCTCGCGGTGAAACAAGAACAAGATTTGCGAGCGGTTGTTCAATTAGGTGGACCTTTTGCTGAAATAGGAGGCGATAATGAAAATGCCGGTGGCGGTTATCAAAAATTGGGTTGATATAATCAGTGATGATTATATGCACTGGACAAAGGAACAGAAAGAATACATACTTTCGTTGGCACCAAACATTGATTGGGAAATATGGAAAGATGACATTGGTGTGATTGGTTGGTTGACTGTTCTAGATTTTGATTGTAAAAAGCGTTGCAATGTGTTATTATTATACTGTAAGCCAGAGTATCGTGGCAAAGAGTTTATTCCGATGGTGAAGCGTTTAGAACAAATCGCCAAGTCGGAAGGTGCAGAACAAATAATAGTCGGTGAAAGCATCAGCGGATACAAAGAATCCAAATTCAACGCTGTGTTTTCTCGGTTAGGGTATAACAATTCAGGATTCAAAAAGGATTTATAATGGCAGTAGGTTCAGCGATCATAGCAGGGTTAGGACTGGCATACAGCACATACGCTGGCGAACGTTCTTATGAAATGCAAAAAGATGCGCAGAAAAAGCAAGAACAAGCAATTGCGGATGCGGAAGCCAAACAGGCAGAAGCCGATGAAAAGGCGGAAAAGAAACGCTTGGAAGCATTGGCTGCGGAACAAGGTGGCGACACAGGGCGAACCAGCAAATTTGATTTTGGTATTGATTCTGCGGCTGCAAAAACCACTGCGCCTGCAACAATAGCGACAAGCACCACAGATGAAGAAGATGAAAATTACAATCCATTTTATGCAAGGGGAACATTATGAACCGTAAAATAGATTATTTCAAAAACCGCTTGGCATTTTTGAAAACAAAGCGGTCTGAATTTGAAATAGATTGGCGAGATATTTCTAAATTCCTATCGCCATCAACAGGTGTATTTTCAACTGATCCAAAAAGCGCAAAAGATAGACGGCGTTATACTTATCCAAAAGACAATATGAACGGAAAGCCACAACGCTATATGCGTGATTTGGCAACATCTTTGGTTGCCACATTGTGTCCGCCTGATTCAAGATGGTTTGGTTATCGTGTTGATAATATGACGGCCGATGAACAATCTTGGTTGTATAAATCATCGTTATGCGTTATGCAAAAATTTCAGGCAAATGGCATCAGTTCGTTTTTAACATCGTTATTCTATGAAGCCGGTTTGTATGGACTTGGTGTTATAACCGAAGAAAAATCCAACAAGACAGGTTTGGATTTTGGTAAAATGACTTGCGGTGAATATTATTTGGCAGAAGATTTTGAAGGCAATGAAAATGTTTTATATCATCCTTTTTGTATGAGTGCCGAACAATTAAAACAATGGTTTGGTTATGATGCGTTGCCACAATCTTTGAAACAAGATTTGGATAATGGTAATGGTTTTACGGAATACAATTGTGTTCAAGCGGTTGAACCAAATCCTGATTATTTGCCTGCGTTCAAAAATGAATTTAATAAACCGTTTATTTCTGTTGTCTGGATTGAAGGCGTAAGTGATGACGATTGTGTTTTGGAAATGAAAGGTATGGATGATTTTCCGTTTGTTGTTTTCCATTGGTATGATAAAACAACGTCCGTCTATACACAAGGTATTGGTCACGATATTCTTGGTGATGTAAAAGAATTACAAGAAACGGAAAAAGATACAGCACGTGCGCGCAAGAAAAACATTGCACCACCATTGAAAGCAGACCCTGCTTTGCGTGCAAGTGGATTAAAAACCGGATCAAATGAAATTACTTATACGAACATCAAAGATGGTGTGTCACCGTTATATACAACCAATTTCCCAACAGGCGAAGGTGTAAATCAATCGCGTGAAATTGACGAACGATTGGCATATTTGACTTTCAAAAACTTGTTCTCGTTCCTGATGAGTAATCCAAAAACGCGCACAGCCGAAGAAGTGAAAAAGATTTCACAAGAAGAATTGATTGCTTTGGCTGGTGTGATTCAAAACGCAATGCGTGCTTTAAGTGCTTTGTGTGAACGTGCATTTAAGATTGGTTTAGAAGCAGGGTGGCTGCCAGACAATATGCCATCATCTTTGCGTGGAAAAGTTATGACAGTAAGTTTTCACTCGTTGTTGGCACAATCTATGTCGTTGTCTGAATTGGTATTGTTGGAACGCTGGATACAATTTGTCAGTGTGGTTGGCGCAATGAATCCAAATGCGGCGCGTAAGCCAGACGTTATGAAGATTGTTGATACTTATGCTGAAAAACTTGATATTGATCAAAGTTTGATTGTTCCAACAGAAGATGTTGAAAAACAAATTCAGGCAGAAGCCGAAGCGCGTGCAGCAGCAGAACGTGCTGTGCAAGAGCCGGTTGCAGAAAAATCAATGTCGGAAGCGTTAAAGAATTATGCCGCTGCCGGCGAAACAATAGCAGGGATGGTATAATGAATAAAAGATGGTTGGCATTGCTGCACGATAAAGAATTATGTTGTCACTTATGTGGTTTATTGATTCTTTCTCGCCGACAACTAACCGCCGACCACTCACCAATTCCGCGCAGTAAGGGTGGCAAAGAAGTGTTGCCAGCACATCGTTGGTGTGATGAAGCACAAGCAGACAAAGGTTTTTTGCGTGCATCTGATCTGGAAAGATTGGTTAAAGCGTGGAAAAAACATCACGTAAAATTTCCAGTTGAAGTTTATGATAGCATTGCGGCGTTAAAAGAAAAGGAAAGATAATGGATGAAAGACAATACCGGGTTGCATTAAAAAATATTTTAGAAACAGGATCAGGCCGGTTGTTTATTTTACATTTGTTGGCCGAGTGCGGCGTAAATCTTGGTGATGGTATATCGTATCGTTCAGAAAAAACAGCGCACGAACTGGGGCTTGACCTATTGAACAATTTATTGTATAATTATCCTGATGAGTTTAAGAAACTTGTATCTGACAGCAAAACCTTAAAGGAGGTATTAAATGGCAGAGGAAACAACAGTGACGACTAATGGTGTTGAAACAACACCCGCAACAACTGATCCAGCCACAACGGTTGAAACAAATTCAACCACAAATGGCACAGACGAAGGAACGCCGGCAACAAAGCCAGCGGACACAACGCCTGTAAACGGAACAGAAGGTGCCGGGGTTGATCCTGTGACACCGGCCGGGGATAGTTTTACTATTAGCGATATTGAGTGGCCTGATGAACTTGGTTTGGATGATGCTGCAAAAGAATCATTGTTCAACGAGAACAAAGACCTATTCAAGGGTAAAACGGAAGTTAATGCCTATTTGAAAAAATTGGCAGAAGCAACTAAAATTAACAAAGAAAACCAAGCAAAGAAAACCCAAGAATTGGAAGCAAAATGGGAACAATCTTTGAAAACTGACAGCGAGTTCGGCAAAGATTACGAGGGGAATAAAAAGTTGGTTGTTGATACAATGAAAAAATTTTCCAGCGAAGCAGATTATGCGGAAATGGAAAAGTTTGGATTTGACAAAAGCCCTGCCCTGAATAGATTGATGTTGAAAATCGCCAAGGAATTTGAAGGTGCGAAAGTTGTTAAAGGCACACAGCCAAATACAACATCTGAACCCAAAACCGATTCTTATGGGCGGACAATGTTTGATTTTTCAAAAAAACTATAAGGACTAAAAAATGGCTAATTTTCAAACAAGTGGTCGTTCCATTTATGATATGGCTAAAAATCTGGACGCTAATGGCAACTCTATTAAGACGGCCGAAGTCCTGATGACCCAGTCAAATATCTTAAAGGACGCACCAGTCAAGAAAGCAAATAATATCTTGACACATAAAGAAACTTACCGCACAGGATTACCATCAGCGGAAGTAAAACGTCTGAACCAAGGTGTTGGTGGATCTTTCCCATCTCGCGATAACGTTGAATTTGGGTTAAAGAATTATCAATCTTTGCCTTGGATTGACACAATGGAATTCGTTTATGCTAAAAATCCTGACGAAGTTCGTCAAGACAATATGGAAGGCATATTGATGGGTTGGGGTCAATCAATGAACGCTGACTTTATCTATGATAGTGTTGCTGCAAATGGTGCAGATTCTATCAACGGTATTGCTTGGCATACTCGTTCATTGGATGGCGATCGTGTTGTTTCCGCAGGCGGAACAGTATCTGCATCTAAATTGACTTCTATCTATGTTGTCGGTTGGGATTTGTTATCGGGTGCTTATGCGATCGTTCCAGAACGTAAAGGTGCTGGTATTAATTTTGAAGTTATTGGCAGACAAATCATACAAGATCCAAACGATGCCACTAAAAATATTGATGCCGAAATGTATAAAGTTGAAGCGTTCTTGGGCTTAGGAACACGTGATCCACGCGCTTTCCGCCGTGTTGCTAACATTGACGTATCGTCTGTTGGCGCAACAACCTTTGACGAAACATTGTTGATGCGTGTTTTGAACGACTTACCTGTCGCTTTGCAAAACAAAAAATCAACTGTTATCTATGTTCCAAAGAGTGTTGCATTGGCAATCCAATTGCGCGCTAACGCTAAAACAAACGCATCTTTCGTGTATGGTCAGACAGAATTGTTTGGCGAACCGGTTATGACCTTTAATGGTTATCCGATCCGTGTTGACGAATCTATCTCCGAAGCAGAAGATGTCGTTGCCTAATAACCCGGGGTGGGCAACCACCCCACAGCATAAAAGGAAAAAGATATGGCAGTAATAGATAGAGCAAATTCTTTCTACTTGAAAGATTTAGCACAAAGCGCATCAAACGTTTTGGACTTTGGTGCTGCTGACAAAGGTGGTCACAGTAATTTCGGTGGCTATCTGAACGTGATCGCGACAAAAGCGGGATCTGTAAAATTACAAGATTCTGCTGATGGCACAACATATGCTGACGTTCCTAACAGCACTATCGCTTTAAGTGCTGCTGGTGCGGCATCAATTGTCTTGCCTGCACATAAACGTTATGTGAAAGCGGTCTTAACAACTCTCACCAGTTCCGACTGTGATGTTTATATCGGTGCGCCAATTGGTGAAATTTAATAAAACACCGGGCGGATTCGTCTGCCCGGTAAAATAACTTTTTACAAAAGGGTTTTCAAATGTCTAAAAAATACATTGCAAAAATGAATAACATTTTTTTCAAAGGCAAACGTTATAATGTCGGCGATCCTGTGTTGGTTGACGATAAAGAAGAAATGAACGCAGCCCGCTGGGAAACAGAAAAAGAATATTTGGCACGCGTTGAAAAAGTTGCAAAAGATACAATGGGTTTGACAGAAAAAGAATCTGCTGCAAAAATTGTTGATTTGACTTCTAAATTAGAAAAAGCCGAAGCCGACAATAAATCTTTGAAAGAAGAATTAGAAAAGCGTGATGCAGAAATTGCTGAATTAAAAAAAGGCGATAAAAAATAAAGGTTGTTGTGATGATAGACAATTTAATCGTTTCAATTTGCAATGGTGGGATACGTAAATCTGGGCAAGATTCTCGCATCACTGCGTTAGACGAAAATAGTAATTTGGCGGATTTGTGTAATGATGTTTGGCCTGTTGCTGTTGACTTTGTCTATTCATCGCATCCATGGGCGTTTAAGAAAGTTTGTGTTCAGGCAGATTTGCAGACATTGAACAATGATCCTATTGCGGAACAAGGACAAAATGTTTATGCGTATCCAGCGAAAGCATTGCGTGTGATGGGGTTTTATAAAGATTTGGCACGCGAATATCGTGATAATAATGCACGCGTATCTTCTGATGCAAATGGCAATAAAATTATTTTATCAAACGAAAATCCTTTGTTTGTTGAATATATTATGGCGATAACACAAAATGATTCTATACCAGCGTGGTTGCGCGAAGCGTTGGAATTAAAGGTTGCTATTGAAGTGGCGCGCGCAAAAGGGAAAGATATAAGAATTTTGTCGCAAGAATTACAGGCGGTTTTAGATTCTGCACGTGTTGCCAATGCATCAGAATCAGAAAAAGAAAAAATAGAAAACAACGATTATATTGACGTAAGAGGGTAAGATGCCAGAATACAAAGTCAATTATACCCAAAGCAATTTCACAGGCGGAATTATTGCGGCAGAATTGTATGGTCGTAATGATTTTAATAAAGTAAAAGCCGGCATGAAAAAATGTGAAAACTGGGCGTTGCGTGAAGCGGGCGGCTTAGAATTTCGTCGTGGGTCGAAGTTTGTTGCAAACATCCCTTCTGATGCAGGAACAAATTTCAAATTCACATCATTGAAGAATGTTTTGCTTTTGTTATGTTCTTCAAAGATTTATTATATGTTGGACGGCGCAACAACTTGGGTTGCAATATCGTATCCAACAGGTTTTATGCCAGCGATGGCATCTTTGGATTTTATCGAATTAAAACAAAGTTTGTATGTTTTTGATGGGACTGGAAATAAATTGATACAGATTCAATTAAATAATTTAGGTGTCCCTTATACGTCTATTTCTATTTTTGAAGAAGTGCTACCTAATAGCGCAACGATTTCTGCTAGTGTTATAGGAACAGCGCCAACTCCAAGTGTGACCATAGAGCATCAATATGCTTTTAGTGTGTCCAAAGATTTAGAACATGAAAGCATTTATAAAACTGCCACTCCTGTGACTGCAAACGTTGAATTGGGTGAAGGTTCCACGATAGAACCGTATTCTCAAAGAATTGATTTAACTATTGCAATTCCAAATGATTTAGCTGTTACTGGATATAAGATAAATATTTATAAAAAATATCAGGGAAAATTTTTATTTTTGGATTCTTTGTTTGTTGTTGCAAATCAAACGTCTTACACGTATCATGATAAAGGAACCTTGGCGGTTGATATTGGAATTGCGGGGAAACAAATACCTCCTTATATGGGACCGGATGGGAGTATTCAATATGTGAATTCTTTGGCGGATTATGGGCAGCGTTTATTCATGACGCAATTACAAGATGGTGTTGCGCGTGTTTTGTTTTCGCAGGTTGGCAATACTGATTCTATGGCATATTCAGAATTGCGTAATTCTGATGAAGCAGGTTATTTGGAGGTTCCTATTACGCATTTTGATTCTTGGTTGAAGGTTTGTGCGGGACTTGATTTAATAATGTCAAGTAGTTATACAATTTCACAAGTGCAAGGATATGGTGATTTGCAATCGCAGGTAATTTTGTTTGAAGGATTGAGCAAAAAGGTTTCACCCGTTTTTGTGCGGCGTTCTTTGATTTATACAAATACGAATAATAAAAATATTTATGACTTGTCTTATAATGAATACGGTCAATATGATAGCACGGATTTAACATTGTTGGTGAAATATATCTTTGAACGCAAGACAATCAAGCGGTTAGCGTTTAAGGATTTTCCAGTAAAGACAATCTTTGTATTGTGCGATGATGGCGAATTGTATTGTTTAACATATATTAAACAGCAAAACATTTATGGTTGGTATAAAATCAAAGGTTATGCGCCATATAAAGATTTGTTGGTTGTCAATCGTGAAACAGAAGATAGTGTATATTATATAACAGATGACAACGGCACATTGCGCTTGGATATGTTTTATTATAGAACTGATGATATATATATGGATTCGGTTGTCAGAGTGCCTTTGAATACAATAACAGATAATGTTATTACGGGATTAGGACGGTTTGAGGGTAAAAAAGTTCGTGTGTTTGATTTAAGTAATAATCTGTATTATGGTGAATATGATATACAAAACCCACAAACAATTGTAGAAGGGGGCAATGTTGTTGAAATAGACGATGTTGATTTTAATGGTTATACCGTGACAAATGGACAAATCACATTGCCAAACACAATTGAATTGACAGGCGATGTTTTGGTTGGGTTGCCTTATTATGCTGTGATGGAAACAATACCATTGGAATTTCAAGACAATAATGGCAACAGCACAATTGGTCGCAAAAAGACAATCAACGAAGCGTATTTGCGTTATGGTGATTCTCGCGGTTTAACGTATAAAACAATGAATCGCGAATATGATGCCGGAATTGCGAAGAAAGATGTTGCTGACAATGGGCAATTCTTGGAACGCGGACAGGTAAAACTGGACACAAATAGCGAGTTCCGGTGGGATTCAACAATCAAGATTTTACAACGCCAGCCATATCCGGCGCGTTTAGAATCTATAACATTGGGGATAACGTTCAATGACAAAAGTTAGTGATCAAATTTTACAAATCTTATACGCGCATTTATCGGTGCAATCTATATTGGATATGAAAGACAACTATAATGAAGTGTCTATACGGCAATTAAATGATATGAATAAAAATTGCTGCGCATCATTTCCGATAAAAGTTGATCATCGTGTTATGGCGATTGTATTTGTATTTGATGCAAAAGAAGTGTATAATATAGTTGTATATACGTGTAGCCACTTTATGCGGGAAAAAGAAAATTGCTTTCCACAACTTGAAAAGATTGTTAAAGAGTTGGCGGAAAAGAAAGAAATAAATGCGATTGTCTATAAACAGGCACGCCAGATATTATCATCATTGACCAGTGTCGGATTCAATGTGAGGAAGGAAAAAGAAAAATATATAGTATTGGAATATAAAAAATGAACGAACAATTAGCAGGGCTTTTAGGCGCAATACTTCCATCAAAGGGATGGGAAGGTGGTTATTCGCCTGTGAATCCCGATGTATATAAACCGTCTTTTTCTTCGCCAAACGATATTGCTGTTGCGACAGATACAATTTTTAATGCGCAACAACAAAAAGAAAAAGGCACAGCAACTTTCAAATCACCGGTGGAACAACCAAAATCTGTTGGTGGCGATCCAACAAGACCGGCAGAAGTCAAGGTTGAAGTTGATGCCAAAAATAAAACAAGTTTTTCGTCTGGCGAGTGGTTTGATAATCCAAATGCCAGCACAGCGTTTCAGGTAAAACATTGGTTGGACGGCACTGTCGCAGGGATGAAAGCAATATCTTCTGTGTATAATGGTTATTCTCAATCTGTTCAATACAATATGCAGGCCACGTCAATGGAATATATGGCGCGCCAAAACCAACGCAATGCGGATTTGATGCGTAAAAATATTCGTGAAATAAATCGCGCAGCACAATCTGATATAAACGCAATATATGTTCAAACAGCACAAAGAAAATCAGAACAACGCGTGGCACAAGGCGCAAGTGGTTTTGCTGTTGGCAAAGGCGTGTATGAGGTTTTGAACGATAATACAGATTGGAAAACCAATTACAACGCATCTTTGATTATGCTGAAAGCAGGATTGCAGGGTGCGGAAATTGTTCGCAGTGCGGGCAATTATGAAGCGCAATCAATTATCAACAAATCGGAAGCATCTATTGCACGTAAAAATGCAGAAGTTGCAAAGATAAATGGCTGGGTTGGCGGCGCGATTGGTGCAATGTCGGCAGCAACATCATTTTATATTGGCAGATATGGAGTAGAATAATGGTTATGAAGATTCCAGATTCGGGCGGTGTAATGGGTAGCGATCCAGTATTGCGCCAACCATCTTTTGTTGAACCACAGAAAACAGTGAAAGTCAATCCGCTGAATATAACGCCTGTAATAGATGGTGTTGAAAGTTTGGGCAAGGCGTATTTGGAACAGAAGGAAGCACAAGATAATGCTTTGACACAACAGGCAGCCAATGACTTTGACGAACATATGGCGGCGTTTCAAACGGATTTATTTAATTCGCGCAAGGGCTATGCGGCAAAAGATATTTATAAGGCAATGAAAGATGAATCTTATAAATACTTTAATAATTTAACTGGCGAACCAAAAGACGATGGCAAGATCCGTATTGCATCGCCGGATGCCAAAGCCAAATTGCAGCAATATATTGATAAACGTCAGCGCGCATTTATTGCGCAATCTGCTGCGTATGAAGCAAATGAAATTCAATCTGCCCAGAAAGCAACATTTGAAGCGGCGTTGGTGAACGCAAGTAATCGTATGATAACCGCTAAAACGAATCAAGAAATGGCAGATTCTATGGCGGAAATAGAACGCATCAACGCTGTTCAATTGCGTGGTTATCCAGCAGATTATGTAAAATTGGAAACAGCAAAATTACAAGATGCGGCGGCTGCGGGTTATGTCACACAAAAGATTGCGGTCAATCCGTTAGAGGCGTTGCGCCAAATGAAAACAAATCCAAATGTTTATGATTATTTGACAACGGCATCACAGGCAAAATTAAAAACAGCAATTCAAGAAGCGTATCGCGCACGTGAACTTGGCCGAGCGATGAATAACGATGATGAAGAATTGACAACTCCTATAATTAAATTGGTGTATGATGTGCAAAACGATTCGGA
>Ga0310690_10004947_pt1 | contig 18458 bp, 11 predicted proteins | sample AusTroGonzalo_MG_2_FD_207661 | JGI IMG/M metagenome (GOLD analysis project Ga0310690, IMG submission 207661) | Bovine rumen microbial communities from tropical cattle in Woodstock, Queensland, Australia - Gonzalo_04 (v2) (version 2) | ecosystem: Host-associated > Mammals > Digestive system >...
TCTCATTAAATCCATTTCCGGCATTCGTGGTACCATTGGCGGCCAGCCGGGCGACAACCTTACGCCAATCGATATGGTGAAATTCACCGCCGCTTTCGTCAAATTCGTGCAACACAGCAAAGGTGTCAGGCACCCTAAGGTTGTGGTGGGCCGCGACGCTCGCCTCTCGGGTTTCCTGGTCAATCAGGTGGTTTGCGGCACCTTGCAGGCCATGGGTGCCGACGTTTTGGATATCGGACTGAGCACCACGCCTACGACTGAAATAGCAGTCACGGGTTTGAAGGCCGATGCCGGTATCATTCTCACCGCCAGCCATAATCCCGCACAATGGAACGCCTTGAAGCTCCTTAACGAGAAGGGCGAGTTCATCTCAGCCGCAGAGGGCGCCTGGTTGCTCGATGTGGCTGCCAAGGATGACTTCGACTTCGTCCCGATTGAGGAAATCGGTAGCTATCAACAAATTGACGGATGGATGGATAAGCATGTCGAGATGGTCTGCCAGCTGCCTCTGGTCAACAAGGAGGTGATTGAGAAGGCCAATTTCAAGGTGGCTGTCGACGCTGTCAACTCCACGGGCGGCATCGCCATTCCCAAGATGCTGCGAGCTCTCGGTGTGAAGGAAGTGCTGGAGCTCAACTGTGAGCCCACGGGTAAGTTCGCTCATACCCCTGAGCCTTTAGCCCAAAACCTCACCGATATCTGTCGCTACGTCAAGGAGCAAGGCTGCGATTTCGGTGTGGTGGTCGACCCTGACGTGGACCGTCTTGTTTTTGTCAAGGAGGATGGCGAATTGTTTGGCGAGGAGTACACTTTGGTCTCGGTAGCCGATTTTATTCTGAAGCACACCCCCGGCCCAACGGTGAGCAATTTGTCTTCGACCAGAGCTTTACGTGACGTGACACAAAACCATGGACAGCAATACTTTGCCGCTGCTGTTGGTGAGGTTAATGTGGTGGAGAAGATGAAGGAAGTGGGCGCCGTTATTGGCGGCGAAGGCAACGGAGGTGTCATCTATCCTGAATTGCATTATGGTCGCGATGCTTTGGTCGGTACGGCCTTGTTCCTGACCCAGCTGGCCGAAAAGAAGGTGAAGTGCTCCGAGCTGAAGCAGACCTATCCGCTTTATGTGATGTCGAAAAACAAGATCCAGCTGACGCCCACTACAGATGTGGACGGCATCCTTGCCAAGTTTGCCGAGAAGTTCAAAAACGAGAAGGTGACCACCATTGATGGTGTGAAGATTGACTTCGAGGAAGGCTGGGTGCATCTGCGCAAATCTAATACCGAACCCATCATCCGTATCTACAGCGAGGGCAAGACTGAGGCCGAAGCCGAACGCTTTGCCAACATGATACTAGAAGAAGCAAAGAAGATGGTATGAAAAGAGGATTCGGAAGCGACAACCATGCGGGCATCAGTCCCGAAGTGCTGGAGGCCATAGCGCGTGTCAACCAAGACCACGCTTTGGCCTATGGCGATGACGAACACTGTGCTGCCACCGAGGCGAAGTTCCGTAAGCAGTTTGGAGAGCAGGCGAGGGTCTTCTTCGCCTTCAACGGAACGGGCTGCAACACGCTTTGCATTGATGCGATGACCCGCTCGCATGAGGCGGTGGTCTGTGCCGAGACTGCCCATATCAACGTCGACGAATGTGGCGCCCCCCAACGCATAGTGGGTTGTCGCCTCCTGACCATTGATACTCCTGATGGTAAACTGACACCTGAGTTGATTAAGACTCGTCTGCATGGCTTCGGCTTTGAACATCACAGCCAGCCTAAGGTAATCAGCATTACACAGCCTACCGAGCTGGGCACCTTATATACTATAGAGGAGCTCAAAGCCATTGTGGGTTTGGCGAGGGAATACAATATGTATGTCCACATGGATGGCGCTCGCTTGGGTAACGCGGCAGTCGCTTTGGGCTGTTCTTTCAAGGAGATGACTACAGACTTGGGTGTGGATGCCGTCTCTTTCGGTGGCACCAAGAATGGTCTGATGATGGGGGAGGCGGTAGTTCTTCTGAATCCCGACCTCTGTCCTGACTTCAAATACCGTCGCAAGCAGGCCATGCAGCTCTGCTCGAAGATGCGTTTCATTGCCGCCCAGTTCGAAGCCTATTTCGAAAACGAGCTTTGGCGTCGCAATGCTGAGCACAGCAACAAAATGGCGCAATTGCTCTATCAAGCCGTGAAGGATATACCAGGAGTTAAGGTTGTCTATCCCGTTCAGGCCAACGGCGTGTTTGCCCAATTGCCCCGCAAGGTTTGGAAGGAATTACAGAACCATTATTTCTTCTACGACTGGGATGAGGATGCCGATGTTGTCCGTTGGATGTGCGCGTTCGACACTTCTGAGGACGATATTCGGCAGTTTGTTGAGGCGTTAAAGCAACTGATAGCCAATCACCGGTCCTAGGAAGATGGCGATGTAGATTAAGGTAATCCAGGGCTGGTACTCAACATCTTCTTAGCGGATTATTCCACCATAATTTTAAGGATCTCAACATCTGTTTCCTTCATGCCCAAACGGCCGAGGCAGCCGATGTGGTCGATGGTCTCTTCGACGTCTTTGCCGATGATACCGTCGCCGCCCAATAGGTTGTCACCTTGCTTGCTCATCTCGTAGCCGAGAATGCCTGCCTCAACGGCGAGAGCAATCTTACCTGCACAAGAAGGCTTGGCACCGTCACAAACGATACCTGCGGCGATACCCAAGGCATTCTCCAATGTGTGAGCTATGACACTGAGAGGCTCATTCATGAGATAGGCGATGCCGCAACCTGAGGCGCAGCCTGCACTGACGGCACCGCAATAGGCTGAGAGGCGACCGATGCTGGTCTTCTGGTGGATGGCGACGAGGTTGGAGAGGGCCACGGCACGCATCGTGCGTTCCTCGTCGATGCCGTATTCCTCGGCATAGGCGAGGATGGGCAGACTGACAGTCATCCCTTGGTTGCCGCTGCCCGAGTTGATGATGACGGGCATCTCGCAGCCGCTCATGCGGGCATCGCTGCCAGCCGCAGCCCAGGCACGGGCCTTGATGCGGACGTCGGTGCCGCGACTGAGGATGGTGCTGCCGATGTTGGCGCCCCAGTTGTTTTCCAGACCTTCCATGGCAATGGCTTTGTTGCATTCAATTTGCGGCTGGATGATGGGTCTGAGGTCTTCGATGTCGACAGTGTTGGCGAAGTCGTAGATGCCTTTCATGCTGAGGCAGCTCCGGTCGGTGAGCTTGGTGGCTCCGGTCTCGGCATAGCCCGAGTCGAACAGCACCTGCTCGTCCCGCTCCATCTTGACGATATTGGTGTGGAATCCGGCGATGCGGACGCTGGCGGAGTGCTCTTCTGTATATAAGGTGACGGTGACGTCGAGCTGGGCGATGACGTTCAGCGGGACGATGGTCATCAGTGTGGAGTCCAAAAACTCGGCGATTTCCTTCTTCTGTTCGGGTGTGACCTCGGCGATGACCTCGAGGGCTTTCTCGGGGTTGCCGGCCACGATGCCTGCCGCCACAGAGGCTTTCAGGCCCTTCATGCCCTTGGTGTTGGGCACGATGACGCTCTTCACGTTCTTGATGATGTTGCCGCTGGCCTTGATCTCGACGCGCTTGGGCATAGTGCCCAGTATCTCGTGTGCTTTTGCGGCGGCGTAGGCCAGACAAATCGGTTCGGTGCAACCCATGGCGGGTACCAGTTCTTCCTTAAGGATGCTCAGATAGGCATCGTACAGACAGTCGCTTTTTTCCATTGCAGAATCTTAATTTTCGGCAAAAATACAAAAAAATGTCCTTTTCGTTTGCACGGATGAAAATAATCCCTAACTTTGCCAAAAATCTAAGCACTCAACCTAATTGTAGAATAAAAACAACAATCATGAACAACGACAATTTCGAAACCTCTTTGAAGGCTTGGAATGAAAACGAAAAAGCCGCCAATGAACTGATTAACATCGTCGGCAGACTGTGGTATGACAAGTCGGTGGAGCTTATCATGTTGCGCTCGCTTTTGGTCAACCGTGGCTCGGGCAAGATCCTGAACAAGCACCTCCGTGCAGCCAATGTGTTAGGCAAGCCTGTCCGCGTGCAGGACTCGCTGCTCATCGCCAAGGCGCTTCTCGCCGAGAACCTTGCACCCGCCCGTATCGACCTCGGTCGCCTCAACTCGGAGTGGACGGATGAGAAAGAGAAGTATAACAATAACGTGACTGCTTTCGTCCGCGACAAGCTCAGCTACATCATCGACGCCAACCCGCGCAGCAACAAGGTGCAGGATGTCATCCTGTACGGTTTTGGCCGTATCGGCCGTATCCTCTGCCGCGAGATGACGGAAATGGCTGGCAGAGGCGATGCACTGCGCGTGCGCGCCATCGTCACCCGCAAGAACTCGCCTGAGGACATTGCCAAACGTATCAACCTGTTCCGCACCGACTCGGTGCACCGTTACTTCCACGGTGTGTGCACGCCCATCGAAGGCGAGAACGCCATGATGGTCAACGGACAGAAGATCCTCTTCCTCGAGTCGAAGAACCCCGAGGACATCGACTACACGCAATACGGCATCAACGATGCTTTGCTCATCGACAACACGGGTGCCTTCCGTGACAGAGAGTCGCTGTCCCGTCACCTCCAAGCCAAGGGTGTGGCCAAAGTGCTGCTCACCGCTCCCGGCAAGGGCGACATCCCGAATGTCGTCTACGGCGTCAACCAGGATACGCTCGACCTCGACAACGAGACCATCTTCTCGGCTGCCAGCTGCACCACCAACGCCATCGTGCCCGGCCTTGAGGTCATGTTGAAGAACTTCGGCATCGTGAAGGGTCACATCGAGACCATCCACAGCTACACCAACGACCAGAACCTGCTGGACAACTACCACAAGAAAGAGCGTCGTGGTCGTTCGGCACCGTTGAACATGGTGATCACCGAGACCGGCGCCGGCAAGGCCGCTGCCAAAGCCATCCCCGAACTGAAGGGCAAGCTGACGAGCAACGCCGTGCGTGTGCCTACGCCTGATGTGTCGTTGGCAGTGCTGGCTCTGGATCTGGAGCGCGCCACCACCGTTGAAGAAGTTAACGAGGCCTTCCGTGTCGCCTGCTTGGAAGGTAACCTTATCGAGCAGATCCGTTTCAGCAACAACACCGAGTTCGTCTCGAGCGACGGCATCGGCGACAGCTGCGCCTGCATTTTCGACGCTCCCGCCACTAAGGTGAGCGAAGACGGCAAGACCGTTATCCTGTACCTGTGGTACGACAACGAGTTCGGCTACAGCAACCAAGTGGTCCGCCTTGCACGCCACATCGGCCAGGTGAAGAGCTACCGTTATTATTAATGGTATGCTTTCACTGAAAAAGTGGAATCGTTAAACGAAAAAGTGTCCCTTGGGACACTTTTTTTTGTATTTTTGCCGCTCGTTTTGAAAACTACCATCGATAATGAAGAATAAATACACTTTAATTGGTTTCGCCCTTATCGCGGCCATCCTGTTCGGCTGGATGTATTTCATGTCGCCGTCGAAAGAAGAGCTGGCCAAGCGACAAAGGGAGCAGGACTCCATCCGTCGTGTCCGCCTCGAGCAGATGGCCCTCGACTCGCTTCGCGAAGCGGAACGACACAAGACCGAGGCTTTGGCCAGGATAGCCGACTCGACGGCGATGGCTGAGATGGACTCGGCCACATTAGCCCAGCGACAGGCCAACGCACTGACCGAGCAGTACGGCGTGTTTGCAGTAGCGGCACAAGGGGAGGAGAAACTCTGGACCATCGAGAACAAACTGCAGAAGCTGACCTTCAGCAGCAAGGGTGGCTTCCTGAAACAGGTGGAACTGAAGGAATACAAGACCTACGACTCGCTCCCGCTGATCTCGTTCGACACGGCGACCTCGAAGTTCGACCTCTCTTTCCTGTTACAGAACCGCGTCATCAACACCTCGCAGCTCTATTTCCAGCCTTATATGAACGGCAAACCTTACACGGGTGGCGACATCACCGTTCGTGAGGGCGACAGCGTCACCTTCGCCTTGCGCCTGCTTACCCAAGACCCGGCCAAGTATGTTGAATACGTCTATACCGTCCGCGACGACAACTACATGCTCGACTTCGATATCCGTACCGTGGGTATGAAGAATGTCATCGCCGACAACGCCGACTACCTCAACCTGGATTGGAACGTCGACCTGCTGAAACAGGAGAAGAGCAACGACCGATTCGCCGACGAGACGGTGTACTACCGTTCGCTCTCCGACAAGAAGGTGGAACACCTCGACGTGAACAAGGACGATGACGAGACCATTAACAACAAACTGAAATGGGTCTCCTTCAAGCAGCGCTTCTTCTGCAACGTCATCGTCGCCCGCGACGAGTTCCTCAACGCCAATATGACCGTGAAGACCCGCAAGAGCGAGAATCCGCGCTACCTCAAGTCGATGTCGACCAGCATCTCGGTGCCATACGATGTCACTGCCGAGACCAACACCATCCCGATGCAGCTGTACTTCGGCCCCAACCACTTCAAGACTTTGCGCAGCTACGGACTGGGCTTGCAGGACCAAATCAACCTGGGCAGCTTCTTCCTCATCCGTTGGATCAACTATGGTGTCATCGCCGTGTTCAACTGGCTCAGTAGCTACGGCTGGAACTACGGTATCGTCATCCTGATTCTGACTATCCTCATCAAGACCTTGTTGTTCCCCTTGGCGTTCAAGTCCTACAAGTCCTCAGCCATCACCCGTGTGCTGAAACCCGAGATGGAGGCCATCAACGAGAAATATCCCAAACAGGAAGATGCCATGAAGAAACAGCAGGCAGTGCTGAACTTGCAACGTCAGGCTGGTGTGAGTCCCGCCTCGGGATGCCTGCCCGCCTTGCTGCAGTTCCCCATCCTTATTGCTATCTTCCGCTTCTTCCCGGCCAGTATCGAGTTGCGCCAGCAACCTTTCCTTTGGGCCGACGACCTCTCGACTTACGATAGTATCGTTGAGTTCCCACGCTTCCTTGGTATGGACCACCTCAGCTTGTTCACCATCTTGATGACCATCACAACGCTCATCTATACCTATGTAAACAACAAGCAGATGGACTATTCGAGTAACCCGCAAATGAAGCCCATGAAGTGGATGATGTACCTGATGCCCATTATGTTCTTCGCCATCTTCAACAACTATTCGGCGGGCTTGAGTTATTACTATATGTTGGTTAATATCATCACCTTCATCCAGATGTTCATCTTCCGCAAGATGATCAACGAGGACAAGGTGCGTGCCACCATTGAGAAAAACAAGAAGAAGCCTCAGAAGAAGTCAGGTTTCATGAAGCGCCTTGAAGAGGCACAGAAGCAGCAGGCCAAGCTGCAAAAGCAACAGAGGCGTTGATTCGCTGCGGAAGGATACAAAGAAAAAAACACGACCGATTGGCCGTGTTTTTTTGTTTGTGAATGTAGAGACGCGGCGCGCCACGTCTCTACAAAGGATTAGAATTTGCAGACCAGATTACGGTCGCCGTAGGCATCGTCGATGCGGGTGACGTGCGGGAAGTACTTGTCCTGAACGTCGCTCTTCATCGGGAAGCCGGCCTCTTCGCGGGTGAAGGGGAAGTTCCACTCGTTGGCCATCAGCATCTCGGCGGTGTAAGGGGCGTGGCTGATGATGTTGTTGCCCTTCTCGGCTTTGCCGTCCTCGATGTCCTTGATCTCCTTGCGGATTTGGATCATGGCTTCGACGAAGCGGTCAAGTTCAGCGATGGGTTCGCTCTCGGTGGGTTCCACCATCAGGGTCTCGTGGACGGGGAAGGCTACGGTGGGAGCGTGGAAGCCGAAGTCCATCAGACGCTTGGCGATGTCGATGGCGGCGACGCCCACGGTCTTGTTGATGCCGTTGATGTCGAGAATCATCTCGTGAGCCACGTGGCCGTGGTTGCCGGTATACAGAATCGGGTAGTAGTCTTGCAGACGTTCCTTCAGGTAGTTGGCGTTCATGATGGCACCCATGGTGGCTTTCTTCAGACCTTCACCGCCTAACATCTTGATGTAGCAGTAGGTGATGGTGAGGATTTGGGCGCTACCGAACGGAGCAGCCGAAACGGCGCCTTCCTGCTTGTCGCCACCGCAGTGGAACAGGATGTGCGAAGGCAGATAGGGCTTCAGGTGCTCGGCCACACCGATAGGACCTACGCCAGGACCGCCACCGCCGTGAGGAATGGCAAAGGTCTTGTGCAGGTTGAGGTGGCACACGTCGGCACCGATGAAGCCGGGAGAGGTCAGACCCACCTGGGCGTTCATGTTGGCACCGTCCATGTAGACTTGACCGCCGTTGTCGTGAACGATCTTCACGAGGGTGCGGATGCCGTCCTCATAGATACCGTGGGTGGAAGGATAGGTGACCATGAAGGCGGCCAGGTTGTCCTTGTATTGTTCGGCTTTAGCCTTAGCGTCTTCAAGGTTGATGTTGCCGTGCTCGTCGCAAGCCACCACCACCACCTGCATGCCAGCCATAGCGGCAGAGGCGGGGTTGGTGCCGTGGGCGGAGGCGGGGATCAGGCAGATGTTGCGGTGACCCTGACCGTTGGCCTCTTGGTAACGGCGAATGGTGAGCAGACCGGCATATTCGCCGCTGGCACCCGAGTTAGGCATAAAGCTCATGCCCTTGAAGCCGGTGATTTCGCAGAGGTCTTTCTCCATCTCGTTGATGAGTTCGAGGTAGCCTTCCACTTGGTCGGCAGGGACGAAGGGGTGGATGTTGCCAAACTCAGGCCAGCTGAGGGCGTACATCGAAGTGGCGGGGTTCAGCTTCATGGTGCAGGAACCCAGCGGGATCATGCAGCGGTTGAGGCTGAGGTCGCGGTTCTCGAGTTTCTTCATGTAACGCATCATATCTGTTTCGCTGCGGTATTTGAAGAACACCGGAGCCTGCATGAACTTGGAGGTGCGCTGCATCTCGGTCGGGATGCCGCTGAACTTCTGGCAGTTTGGGTCGCATACCAGTTCTTCGTGCTGTTTGCCGAGGGCTTCGGCGACAACGATGCCGATTTCGTTGATGTCCTCACGGGCCGTAGTCTCGTCGAGGCTGATACCGAAGTGTTGCTTGTCGATGATGCGGAAATTCATGCCGTGTTTCTCGGCAATTTCCTTCACCTTGCAAGTACAGGCGCCTTCGGGCAGCTCGAACAGCAGGGTGTCGAAGAAGTGCTTGTTGAGCTGCTTCACACCCAACTTGGCCAGTTCTGAGCTGAGCTTGCCAGCGAGGCAATTGATATGATGTGCAATCTCCGTCAAGCCCTCCGGACCATGATAGAGGGCATAGAAGCCAGACATAATGGCCAGCAGGGCTTGAGCGGTGCAGATGTTCGAAGTGGCACGCTCGCGCTTGATGTGCTGCTCACGGGTCTGCAATGCAAGACGATAGGCAGGATTGCCAAGAGCGTCGACGCTGATGCCGATGATACGGCCAGGCATGTCTCGCTTGTAGGCTTCAGTGGTGGCAAAGTAACCGGCATGAGGACCACCGAATCCCATCGGCAGACCGAAACGCTGGTTGGAACCAAGAACCACATCGGCACCCCATTCGCCAGGAGGCGTGATGAGGGTGAGGCTCAGCAGGTCGGCAGCAACGGCCACCTGCATGCCTTTGGCTTTCCATTCAGCCACCTTGGCGCGGTTGTCGATGATTTCGCCAAACTGACCGGGGCACTGGAGTAGAATGCCGAAATAGTCCTCACCGCAAGTGAACTTGTCGACAGGAGCCACTTCAACCTCGATGCCTTGGAAATGGGCGCGCGTCTTGATGACCTCAATGCTCTGGGGGAAAACGTCGTCAGCTACGAAGAACTTCTTAACGCCAGCCTTCACCTGAGCACGGCTGCGGGCGTGCCAAAACATCAGCATGGCTTCGGCAGCGGCAGTGCCTTCATCGAGCAGACTGGCATTGGCCAGAGGCATGGCGGTGAGGTCGCTGATGACAGTTTGGAAGTTCAGGAGTGCTTCCAAACGGCCTTGCGAAATCTCAGCCTGATAGGGAGTATAGGAGGTGTACCAGCCCGGGTTTTCCAGGATGTTGCGCATGATGACACCGGGAGTGATGGTGTTGTAGTAGCCCAATCCGATGTAGGTGCGGAACTGCTTGTTCTTGGCACCCAAGGCCTTGAGGTGACTGATGACCTCGTATTCGTTCATGCCTTCACCGATGTTGAGCGGTTTGGGGAGACGGATTTCGGGAGCGATAATCTCGTCGACCAATTGTTCTTGCGATTGAACGCCAATGACCTTGAGCATCTTTTCAGCATCCGATGCGGTGGGGCCGTTGTGGCGTTTGATGAAATTGTTTCTAATCATATTTGACAGTATTGAATTGTTGTTATTCGATTTCGTAGAGTTTGTTCTTTAAGTCTTTTATGGTGTTGATGGATTCAAGTTCGGCTACAGGAATCTTGTGCAGTTTTCCAGACCATACCTTGAATGAGCTGAAGTCTTTCAGAATGGTGAGTTTCAAGTAGTCGAACTCTTCGCCTTCCACTTTGTTCTTGTTATCCTTATAGAGCTTGTCGTAAGGGTCCATCATAATGGTGCGTTGGTGGATCAGGGTCCAGAAGTCCTGTTTGAACAGTACGTTGGGATCGTCGGCTGCGGGTTGCGGCTCTTCCTTGACGGTGTCTTTTTTCGCGTTCAGGTCGACGATGACGGCATCGTTTTGAGTTTCCGCTTTGATAGTGTCGGAGATAGCAGTCTTTGTAGAGTCTGTTGTAGCAACAATCTGGGTCGGCTGAGTCTTCGTTTCTTTTGCCGTGTCTGTTACGACGGAGACGGGTTTCGGTGTCTTGGTGGGTTTGTTGGGACCGCTGAAAACGTTGACAGCCAAGATGACCACCACTGTGATGATGGCGATGATGCCCAAGACCAAAAGGACTTTCCATAGGTTGGATTTAAGGATGTCGTTGAAGGTGTCCTTTTCGTATTCTGCAATAAGCTTGCCGTCGTATATTTGGTTGCTGGCATCAGGGTCAAAACGGAAGCCTTTGAAGGAGTAGCCTTTTGGAGGGATGATAAAGTCCTTCACGTCGCGTCCATCCTCAAAGGTTGAATAGGGACAACCATCCATTTTCTTGCCCTTGCCAGGGTCGATGCTGAAATGTCTTTCCTTGAATTCCATTTCGTTTTGATTTCTTAGGCTTAGTTCAATACTTTGTTCATTGTGATGTAGTCGGGATAGGAGAGCTGCTGTCCGTTAACGGAGATGTAAGGTTTCACCTTCAGACCCACGTTGACTGGGTTGCTGCTGGCACCAGCCAGTTTGAAAGCCAGATTGAGCAGAGCGTCAGCCGATTCGCCGCTGAACAGTTGGAATAGGTCGGTGGTGACGGGAATCGAAACCACGCTGCTTGAGTTGGCCCCTACGCTGATGCTTTTGTTTAAAGAAGTGCTGATGACTTCCTTGCCATTGAGGGTGATGATGTAGTCCATCTTCGTCATGGAAGCAGGGATGGCGTTGGGGTTATTAACTCCCACGTTGACGTTGAATGACACAGGTAGTTTCCTGGTCATGATAGCGTTGGTCAAACTGAGCAGCTGTGCGGCGTTGAGGTCGCTCTTCGACATTCCCTTGCTCAGGTTGACACCGAGCATTTGGATTTGGTCGACGCTGTTGAAGCTGAATTTGCAGTTGGCGAAGTTGGCCACTTGGGCCACTTGGTTGAGTACGTCACACGAGGCTAAACCTATCGTGACGAACAGAATGATTAGGGTTTTCTTGAATATTGACATATCTGTGGTTGTTTTATTGAATCGTTATTATTCCTCTCCACGGCGTGAGGCGCGTTTGCGCTCTAACTCGTCAAGGATAATTTTGCGCAAGCGTAGGCTCTTGGGGGTTACTTCAAGGTACTCGTCGTCGCGGATGTATTCCATATACTCTTCTAGGGAGAAACGTACAGGTGGGATGAGGCGGATGGCTTCATCGGAACCCGAGGCGCGCACGTTGGTCAAGTGCTTGGTTTTGCACACGTTGATGACGATGTCGTTGCTGCGGGTGTTCTCACCGATTACTTCTCCAGCATAGACATCCTCATTCGGGTTGACGAAGAAGATTCCACGGTCTTGCAGTTTCCAAATGGCGTAAGGAATAGCCTGTCCGGTTTCCATCGAGATTAAGGCACCGGTGTTGCGGGATGGCATTTCGCCCTTCCATGGTTCATAGCCTTTGAAGCGGTGGGAGACGATGGCTTCGCCTTCGGTGACGGTTAAGAGCGTATTCCTCAATCCGATAAGTCCACGAGCGGGGATGTCGAAGTCGAGGCACATGCGATCGCCCTTAGGCTCCATCTGGGTCATCTCACCCTTGTGGGCACTGACTTGCTCGATGACACGTCCGGAGAAGTCCTCAGGTACTAACACGGTGAGGCATTCGATAGGCTCGCACTTTACGTCGTCGATGTACTTCAGGATTACTTTGGGTTGACCAAGTTGGAACTCGTAACCTTCGCGGCGCATGGTCTCAACAAGAATGCTGAGGTGCAGGATGCCGCGACCGTAAACCATCAATGAGTCAGGGGAATCGGTGTCTTCCACCTTAAGCGCGAGATTTTTCTCTGTCTCTTTGTAGAGGCGTTCGCGCAGGTGGCGTGAGGTGACGTATTTGCCTTCCTTGCCGAAGAAGGGCGAGTTGTTGATGGTGAACAGCATGCTCATTGTAGGCTCGTCCACGTGGATAGGCGGCAACGGTTCGGGGTTCTCGTAGTCGGCCACAGTGTCGCCGATCTCAAAGTCGTCAATACCCATCAGGGCGATAATGTCGCCAGCTTCCACAGGCTTCTTGGTGCGTTCCTTGCCTAAGCCTTCAAAGGTGTAGAGCTCCTTGATGGTGGAGCGGGATACGGAACCGTCGCGTTTCACTAACGAGACGTTCTGTCCTGCCTGTAAAGTGCCGCGTTTCAGTCGACCCACGGCGATGCGACCCACATAGCTGCTGTAATCCAGTGAGGTAATCAGCATCTGGGGTGTGCCTTCCTCGTACTTCGCAGGTGGGATGGTGTCGATAATGACATCCAAGAGGTAGGACACGTTGTCCGTGACGTTTTCCCAATGGTCCGACATCCAGCCTTGCTTCGAGGAACCATAAACGGTGGGGAAGTCCAGTTGGTCTTCGGTGGCGCCAAGGTTGAACATCAGGTCGAAGACAGCTTCCTGCACCTCATCGGGTCGGCAGTTAGGCTTGTCCACTTTATTGATGACCACAATGGGTTTCAGACCCAGCTCGATGGCCTTCTGCAGTACGAAACGGGTTTGAGGCATAGGGCCTTCGAAAGCATCGACCAACAGCAGTACGCCGTCAGCCATATTGAGAACGCGTTCCACCTCACCACCGAAGTCAGCGTGACCAGGGGTGTCTATGATGTTGATTTTCACATCCTTGTAGCGAACCGAGACGTTCTTTGAAAGGATAGTGATGCCGCGTTCGCGTTCCAGATCATTGTTGTCAAGAATGAGTTGGCCAGGAGCTTCATCCGATTCTTTGAAGAGTTGGGACTGGTAAAGAATACGGTCCACAAGGGTGGTTTTGCCGTGGTCAACGTGAGCTATTATAGCTATATTTCTGATATTCTGCATTTTGATAGACGATTTCTTTAGAATCAAGCCACAAAAATACAAAAAATGCAGATTCGTTTGTTAATTCATCCAGAAAAACTCTTCCTTGGCGACAATGGGTTTGAAATACATGTCGATAATCCCTTGACCAACAAGGATTTTTGGTGTACCTAGGCGCAAAGGCTGTTGGGGAGCAACGACCCACATTACGTCTGCATGACGGAGCAATAAATCCAGGTCGTGGGAACTGAACAAGATGGTCTTCTTTTTCTCTCGCGAGAGCTTGTGCATAATATTGACCAGCTCAATTTTGCTTGGATAGTCGAGGAAGGCGGCCGGCTCGTCCATAAAGATGAGAGGTGTGTCCTGAACAAGAGCTTTTGCTATCATTACCTTTTGTTGTTCGCCGTCACTGAGGGAGACGAAATTGCGGTCTACTAAGTGGCTGATACCCACTGTTTCCAGACTATCGTATATAATTTTCTTGTCGTCGGCTCTCAGTCGTGCCAAAAGGCCGAGATGGGGATAGCGACCTGCCGCTACAATGTCGAAGACCTTCAGGAAAAGGTCGTCTGGCTTCTCGGTCAGAACGAGGCTGAAAAGGGAACTGCGTTCTGTGGGGGAGTAGTCCGTCAAAGGCTTTCCGAACAAACTAACCTCGCCGCCAACGGGCTTGAGGGTGGATGAGAGCGTCTTGAAAAGTGTCGTCTTGCCCGAGCCATTGGGTCCAGCCAAAGCTACAATGTCACCTTCGTTGAGGCAGACATTGATTTCAGGCATCAATGCTTGACCGTTGTATCCAATCAGCAAATCTTTGGTATGGAGCACTTCATTCATTTCAGCACTTTTTGACGATGAAAGATGACCCATAGCACGATAGGAGCACCAATGAGGGCAGTGACGGAATTGACAGGTAAGTTGCCTTCAAACGAAGGAAGCCTAGCGATGAGGTTACAAAACAAGGCCAAGTCCATACCGATGAAGGCTGTGGCTGGGATAAGTAGCTTATGGTCGCTGCTGCGGAAGAGAAACCTAGCGATGTGCGGCACAGCCAACCCCAAAAAGGCAATAGGACCGCAGAAGGCTGTGATGATGGCCGTGAGGAAACCCGAGACCAAGATAATCAGCATACTGCTGCGACGAATGTTGACCCCGAGGTTTTCGGCATATCGCTCGCCAAGAAGCAACAAGTTCAAGGTCTTGAAGAGCAGGAAGGATCCGACAATACCTATTAATATTGTCGCCGCAAAGAACGGCAGTTGGGCTTTCCCCACGTTGGAAAAACTGCCCATGCCCCAGATGACGAAAGAATGAAGCCCTTCCTTTTGGCTAAAGAACTTCAGGATGTCTGTAACCGAGCCTGCGATATAGGCTATCATGATACCCACCAGTATGAGGCTCACCATATTGCGGAGCCGCGAGCTCAAAGCCAAAACGAGCATTAGCACCAAGAAAGCTCCTGCAAATGCTGCCATAGCCACCCCGAAGGTCGACCACAACGCCCAAGTGCCAACAGAAACGCCTCCCAAGCCCCCAGCCAAAAGCACGACAAGTGCCACGCCCAAACTGGAGCCGCTGCTGATGCCCAATAGGGAAGGGTCGGCCAAAGGGTTGCTGAAGAGGGTCTGCATCAAAAGACCTGATACCGAGAGCCCTATTCCAGCCAGTAGTGCCGTGATGGCTTGTGGCAGACGGTAATCGAAGATGATGGCATGATATGTTGAGGTTGCGTCGCCAAAGACTGCCTCCTTGAATTCCTCAAACGGAATGGACACCGAGCCCAGCATCAGGTTGAGGACGAAAAGCACCACGCCAATGGCTACTATTGTGATGGAAATCAGTGCAATGGGTGTTCTTTGACGGGTGATGGAGTCGGTTGTCATGAGGTCGTATTTTGGCGCAAAGATACAAAAAGGCTTTAGAATCTCAGCGTCAAATTTGCTATAACATGGAATCCCGACATTGGGATGAAGCCGATTTGGTAGTAGCGGTTATCATTCGTGTGACCGCCGCTTCCATAGATGGCGGAATAGACCCATCCGTTGGCGGCGTAGCGTTTGTTGAAGAGGTTGTTGAAGTTCACCTTGAAGGCGGCTTCTTTAAGGACTTTCTTGGGTTTGATGGTGTAGCCTACGCTGAGGTTCGATATAGTGTAGGCAGGCAATGAGCGGTCGAGGTTCTCAGTGTTGTCGAGATACATACGCGATACGTAATTGCTATGCCAGGTGACCTCAAAGCCTTTTTGGTGAAAGGTGATGAAACCGTTGAGGATGGCTGAAGGCGAGAAAGCCAAGGTTGAATTGTCGTAGTGGATGATAGTGGTGCCGGTGTCCCAATTGTCCCAGTCTTCGACTACTTCGTCGAAGTCCTTGATTTTGTTTTTGCTCAAGGCAGCGTTGGCTTCAATAGTGAGCCATTTTGTGGCGTTGACGCCAGCTTGCAGTTCAACGCCCATGCGGTAGGATTTCTTGATGTTGGTGGTGAGCGCTTCACCAATGTCGCTAACAGCACCAGTCTGCACAAACTGGTTGTTGTAGTCCATGTAATACAGGTTGGCACCGAGTAACAAAATCTGGTTGTTGAAATCGTAACCTAATTCATAATCGATGAGTTGCTCGGGAACAGGGGCAGGGTAGGAGCCGTTGTCGGTGAAATTGTTGCGCTCGGGCTCGCGATGGCTCATGGCTATCGAGGCGTATGCGTGGTGATAGTCCCTTTGCCATGATATACCAGCCTTGGGGTTGAAGAAGTTGTATTTCACATGTATGTCAAGTGGTTGGTTGTAGTAGCCACTCTCGTCATCGTAGAACTTGTCGTTGATGCCGGTAGTCTGGTAATTCACATGGCGGTATTGCAGGTCGCCAAAAACAGACCAATGCTCATTGATGTTGAAAGCTGCCTTGACGAAAGCGCTGGCGTCGAATTTGTTGGCATCGGAGTCATAGTACTGGTAATCGCCGTTGGCTAGGTATTTGTGAGCCACATCGGGGTTGGCTATGTAGGTAACATAGCCGAAATGGTTGCCGTCAAAGTTTTGTACCGACAGTCCACCTATGACATCCCATCGCTCATTAGTGTATTTGGTGTACCACAACAGGCCGTATGTGTTTTGGGTGAGCCCTTTTTTGCGCACGAAATCGCTTCTTTTCACCACGGTTCCATCAGGATAGGCGTAGGTCATGCCGAATTTTGAGAGTTTGTTGTTTGGTCGGAACTCCTCGTAATATCCATAGCCGTAGGTATAATGCAGTGTTGCTGTTGTTGCCCAGTGCTCGTTGATTTCCCAAGCTGCCGAGAGAAGGTTATGATCTTGCCAGAAGTTGTCGGTGGTGCTTTCCCAATAAGTACCGTCGTTCAGCTGGTATCGTTGGGTAAGGTAGTTGCCGTTCTCATCCTTCACGAAGTTGCCGTCCTCGTCGGTGACAAGATATTCCCAAAGTGAGTTGTATTGTCCCAAGCCTACGCTGTACATGTCGGCATAGGTTTTAATGCCTGTATGCATGCCGTAGGTGCCGTCCATTAGGCTGAGGTCGTTGTTGCCCGCCACAACGCCGTTCCAGGCTTGGCCGGTTCTTTCGAAGTTGCCGATGTTTTTGTATCGCAGCTGGAAGTTCTTATTAATATAGGTGATGCCACCATAGAAACTTCCGCTACGGCCTTTGGTGCCGTGAATGAAACCGTTGGTGCGGGTCTCATGATAGGCTCCGTCGATGATAAGGTGCTTCCATAAGAGACCTGTGGAGGCTTTTGCTCCAAAGTTGATCGTGTTGAACGTACCGTATGAGCCTGTGATTTCAGCACTAGGCACAAATGAAGGTGTGGCCGTGGATAAGGCTATTGTTCCGCCAAAAGCGCCGTCGCCGTTGGTGGAGGAGCCCACGCCACGTTGGATCTGCACTGAACTGAGCAATGAACTGTAACTGTTCATGTTGGCCCAGAATACGCATTGGTCTTCGGGCGAGTTGAGAGTTACGCCGTCCAGAGTGACGTTAATGCGTGAGTCGCCTGCACCGCGGATGCGCATGTATGACGTTCCCGTGCCGACGCCGTTCTCACTCCAGGCAAGGATGCCGGGCGTCTTGGCGAAGAGGAAGGGCAGCTCTTGTCCCGTTTTCGAGAAGTCGTTCAGCTCCACCTTTTTGATGTTGGTGACAGCAAACGGTGCGTTGTCTTGAACACGTACACCGCTGACGATTACCTCGCTTAATTCGAGTGCTTTAAGGGTATCGTAAGGGGAAACATAAGGAGTAAGGATAACTGGAATTCCAGATTCGACGAGAGAATCGTTATTCGAATCAATCCCCAAAGTGAAATTTACTATCACATTGTCTTCTATTACAATGGTTTTTGTTTGTGATTCGCATACGGCACATGATGCAGTAATTGTGTAGCGCCCCGGTTTTATATCCTTAAAGGAATATACCCCGTCAAAGTTGGCTCTAGTATGTAGTCCGGAAGGCTCAAGTTCAATATCCGCAAAAGGAAACAGATCTTTGTTGATGGTGTCAAATACCGTACCTGTAATGGTAAATTGTGCATGAAGATTCATCGCCATCATTGTGGCGAGTGTGAGGATTAAGGTTTGTTTTTTGAGCATAACTCGTTGATTTAAAGATTAATAATTCAATAAATCAATAGAGGAATGTTGAGGAACTCGATTCCCTGTCTCGGCATTATCCGTATCAGGTTCAAAGGGTTTGATCTCAGCCTGTCTTTCAATCTGCGCGGGCAGATAAGGCACCCCTATTGGTATCGGCGGCAAAAGTACGGCTTTTTTCGATTCGTCAATCAAAAACCGACAAAATAACATAGGTAGCCAAAGAATGCTGCAACTAAAACATTGACAATCTTTGCTTTGATAAAACTTCTTTTGCTTTCAGCAAGCAAAGGCAAC
>Ga0310690_10004948_pt1 | contig 18453 bp, 17 predicted proteins | sample AusTroGonzalo_MG_2_FD_207661 | JGI IMG/M metagenome (GOLD analysis project Ga0310690, IMG submission 207661) | Bovine rumen microbial communities from tropical cattle in Woodstock, Queensland, Australia - Gonzalo_04 (v2) (version 2) | ecosystem: Host-associated > Mammals > Digestive system >...
AATGACCTCGCAGTGAGACTGTTCAAAGAGAGAGGTTTCACGTGGGGAGGCGACGAACCCAATGGCAATCCTAACTACTTCTCAAAATAGCAGTTGAGTATAATCTGAAATAGTAGGTGGTTTTCTAAAATTTGGCGGCCCTTTTTGCGCAAAAAGGGCCGCCAAATTTTTCTACGGGGCCTTTAAATTTTTCTACGAGGCCACGAAATTTCCATGATCATGATTCAAAAATTCAAAATTCAAAAATTCAAAACCCATTTTGTAAATAGACAAAATATTCACTAAGAATTATATATATTATATAATAATATATATATTATTATATAATATATATAATTTAATAATACTATTCCTGACTATTGAATTACCATTTTGAATTTTTGAATTTTTGAATTTTGAATCCAAGTTGTCTTTACTAAAATACCAAATGCAACGGCACAACGTGAAACGCCAGCAATTTTTTTTAATTGGGCATGATGGCACGATCGCGGTGGGCGAAATGGGAAAATTCAGGGTAAAAAAGTGGTAAATACGACAGATTTTGAGGGGTAAAAAATGACTGTCGTAGAAAAACGGCAGTTGTCGTATAGACTTTGAGCAAAAAACCAAAAAATTGTTGGAATGAGGTAAAATCCGTCATAATTTTGCAGTGTCAATCAGACAAAACAACGTTCTTTGACTTACTGAAACAAACGAAATAAGGACATGATACTCAGCACATGGGGTGCTTACTATATCAGTCGAGTCCTGACTGAACAATAAAAGGACACACATTATTAATAATAAATATAAAGAGAAAAAATAAGTATAAACAAATAAAAAAATTAAAAGTTATGACAACAAAAAAGAATTTGGTAAAGTCGATGTTCATGAACATCCTTACCGCAGGTATTTTTAGTTTTGGTTTCGCATTCACCGCTTGCAGTGCAGACGATGATTTGTCAAACGAGTACTCAGCAGACAATAGCCAGGAGATCACAGCAGTCGATGACGAAGGTCTCAAGCGGCCTGTCGGATTGGTCTATAAAGACTTCATTACTTCTAACGACGTTCAGATCCTCAATGCCGACACCACCGAGATCGCTGTCAGCAAGGCACTGGCCGACAAACTGAACATCAAGGACTTCGTAAGCCGTCCGATGGGTATCTGGCAGAGCCTGGATGAGCGCGCTTATCTGCGCCGTGCCACTGCTCAGAAACTGGTAGGTGACAAGTACATACTTACCGTCGTTCGCTCCGGTCTTGGTGAGGTTCTGATGGGTCAGGACTATGAGTTGAGCACCTCCATCTTCGTCAATCCCAACGCTGGTACGACACGTGGCGCTGACGGCAGTACTGATAAATATACTGACGCCAACAACGTGCTTCACCCCGCCGCAGTGAGCATCAACAGCATGGTGGGTGCCAACGGTCAGATTACCCGTGGTGCCGACGGCAGAGGCTTTGGCACACTGACAGCCGAGCAGATCATGGCTGGCGAGAGCTTCGATGGTGGCCAAACCCGTGGTTTCCTTTCAGATATCTACAATGCCATTAAAAATGCCGTCACCTTCATCGACAATGTCAGAAAGAACGGTCTGACCATCAATGGTGAAGATCATGGTAAGGTGTTGAACCTGAACGGCACGATTACCCCTCCCGACATCCACGCCACGTTCGGTAAGCAGAAAGGCGACACGCTGAATATCAAGAGCAAGGTGCCCTACAACATCTCTCTCGACTATTATCTGAAGCTGAATTCTAAGGTAAAGATCAAGAGCGCCTGGCAGATGTGGGATGAGTGGACCCTGAACCCCATCGACTTCAAGTGCAATTACTTCGAGGGACGTCTCGACGGTGAATTCTCCATCGCTCCTCAGATGACGATCGGCGTAGGTGGAAAGGCAGAGCTCCCAGAGGACATGCAGGATCACAAGATTTGCGACCTTCAGGAGATTACCTTCACCTTCATGGCAGGCGTTGTTCCAGTAGCCATCGTCGTACAGCCCCATCTCGACCTCCATGTCAATGTCGGCGTAGGCGGCAAGATCTACACAGGTGTGAAGTACGAATATGCCAGCGAGTTCTCAGTAGGTATGAAGTACCAGAATGGTTGGCAGCCCATCACCAAATATGAGACCACCAAGAACGAATTCAGCTTCATCAAGCCCACTGGTTCATTCTCTGCAGAGGCTGAGGCAGGTGTCACCCTCGGATGCGACGTGATGATCGATGGTCTGGTAGGCCCGACCCTCAGCGTAGGCCCGATGTTCAAGGCAGGTCTGGAAGGCAAGATTGCTCCGTTCGACAAGGTGCCCTTCACCTTCGAGGCAGCAGTAACGGCCGGTATCTATGGCAAGGCAGGCGCCAAGCTGAAGCTCTGGAAGATTGACCTCCTGAAGGCTGAAGCAGACTTCAACTTCGGTCCTGAGTGGGAAATCTGGAGCTACAAGTATCCTAACGGAAACAACAAGGGTGGCAGCAATCTGCTTCTGCAACTGGTAGAGGAAATGCGCCAGCAAGCCCTGAGCGAGATAGAAGCAAAGACTAGTCAGGCCTTCAATGAGATCACTCACTAAACCACACATACTCTCTTATACACAAAAAAGCTTCCCCGTGGGAAGCTTTTTTTTTGCCCATACGACAGATTTTGGGGGCAAAAAAATGACTGTCGTAGAAAAACGCCACTTGTCGCATAGACTTGGATCGGAAAACTGCAAAAATGTTGTAAACAGCCTGAAATCGCCGTAACTTTGCATCAGAAATCAATAAAAAAAATAGTTATGAAGAAAAATGTATTTTATGCAGTGATAATGATGATGGTGGTTCTGATGACCGCTTGTAGTAGTGACGACGATGCTTTCGAGCCCATACAGCCTGCACCGAAGAATCCCGAGTCGAGAACGATGGCTCAGGCCAAGACCGTGCTGGTGTATATGGCTGGCAGAAACAATCTGGCGGGCATTGTCAATGATGATCTGAATGAGATGAAGCAGGGTTCGAAGCGCCTCGGCAGTAATGACAACCTGCTGGTGTTTGTACGTCGTGATAAGACCGAAAGACTGCCCTGGCTGGCTCGTATCAAGAATGGTGTGGTGACCGACTCCGTGAGTCTGAAAGATATGGGTATCACTAGCAGCGACGGTGAGAACCGCGCCTCTGATCCTGTGGTGATGGAAGGTGTGATGCGTTACGCTTTCAGTCACTATCCCGCCACGGATGGCAACTACGGACTGGTGCTCTGGGGACACGGCAGTGGTTGGCTGATGAAAGACGAGGTGAAGCGTGCTAATAGCAGGGCCTTTGGTGTGGATTATGGCGACGGTGACAATGGACTTTGGATAAACATCCCCACGATGGCCAATATCCTAAAGGGTATGCCCCACCTGAAGTTCATCATGGCCGACTGTTGTAATTTCATGTGTCTGGAGATTCTCTACGAACTGCGCAACGTATGCGACTACGTCATCGGTTCTCCCGCAGAGATTCCCGACATGGGCGCTCCCTACGACCAGATCGTACCCGATATGTTTGCCGACGGTCGTTTCTATGCCAGCATCATTGATAAATACTATCAGAGCGTTAATGGCTATCTTCCCCTCACAGCTGTCCAGAGCAGTCAGATGGAGCAACTCGCACAGGCCACCAGCCAGGCTATGCAGGCCGTGCAGAGCAACCTCAACGGCGACTATGCCGATATGACGGGACTCATCCACTACTACCATACTGACGATGATAGTGATTTCCATCCCGAGTACAACATCTTCTACGATGCCGGCGACTTCTTCCTCGCCCATGCTCCGCAAGACGTTTATCAGCAGTGGAAAGAGTCACTCGACAAGGCTGCCGTTGAACACCGCAATGCCGCCCGATGGAGCACCGACAAGCCTTGGTTCATGAAGTACAACGACTTTACGGTAACTGACCAGAAGATGCACGGTGTGTCGATGTTCGTCAATCAGGATCCTGCCAAGGGCTACTACGCCAAGTGGAATGAGGATATCAAGAAGATGGCATGGTGGCAGGCAGTGAACTAAAGCTGCAGGCATCATACGAAAAAAGGCTGGAAGTTTTTGGGACTTCCAGTTTTTTTCTTTATCTTTGTCCCCAAATATGCAGAATTCCCTGTCGGCACGGCTCACCTATCGCATCATGGCGGTGGTTCTGGTGATGATGACTATCATTGCCGGTGTAGTGTTTTACACGGTCAGGGAGTCTATGCTCGTCGAGGCCCAAGGGCGCTATCTGAATGTTCTGCGTAAGATACAGGGCGAGCAACGCCGCATAACGACACTGGTGGATATGGGCACTATGAACAATGCCCACGGTATAGAGGAAGACCTCGACAATCCCGACAAGATGTTCGATCACGTGGAGCGTATTGTCAATTTGAGCGATAATATCGCCTGCTGCTATCTGATATTCGAGCCATACTATTATCCCAGCAAAGGCCGGCTGTTCATTCCCTGTGCCCGCAGAAACGCAAAAGACGGTGTGCATGTGTCGCGTATCGACAGTTCCTATCACAGTTATTTCTCAGATGTCTGGTTTCAGGAACAAATCAAGAAAGACCGACAGGACTGGACGAAGCCTTATTTCGAGAGTCAGTTGTTTGCAGGCAAAGAGGAACCACGTGTGCTGAAAACTTTCACCGTTCCCATCCACAACCTCGAAGGGCGCCCCGTGGCTTTGCTCTGTTCCGACCTGTCGTTAGGGGATATGCGCAACAGTATCATGAAAGAATTGGAGGAGGTCCACGAGCAGGACGAGAAAGGGTGCAGCCATCATTCCTACAGCATCTCGTTCTCCTATGACGGCGTTTATCTCAACCATCCCGATAAACAGCGCATCGTGAACAAGAACTTTGTGGAGGAAGTGAAGGAGACGTCTGACACGCTTGATGACCATGTGTTGGCCAGTATGATGAAGAACGCGGAGGGCTCAGCGATGGTCAAAATCGATGGTATTCCTTCATGGATTTATTACCAGAATATCAAGCAAAGAAAAACGATTGGCGCCATTGTCGTGCCCGAAGAGGTCATCTTTCACAATGGGCGTCAGTTGAACATCATTATCCTGGTAGTGATGCTGCTCGGTCTGCTGGCCATCTATCTGTTCTGTCGTCGTCAGATCAAGGATATCGCCGATCCCTTTGCTGCACAGAAGGCAGCAGTAGATCGTGAGCTTACCATTGCCCACGACATCCAGCTGGCCCTGTTGCCCCAATCCTTCCCCGAACATGCCGACATTGATCTATATGCCTCGCAGACACCGGCCCGCGATGTGGGTGGCGACCTGTACGACTACTTCGTATATAAAGGGCGTCTAGTGTTCTGCATTGGTGATGTCAGTGGCAAGGGTGTGCCTGCTGCCCTGCTCATGGCCGTGATGAGAGCGATGTTCCGTAGTGAAGCGCGTCGTGCCGACAGTGCTGCTAATATCGTCGAGGCCCTCAACCACAACCTCTGCGAGGAATATTCAGGTTGCGATTTCGTCACAATGTTCGTGGGTATCCTTGAGCTGGCCTCAGGGAGCCTTGACTATTGTAATGCAGGGCATGAGGCTCCACTCCTTTCAGGACAGCCATTGTCTGTCCTGCCTAACTTGCCTGTGGGCGCTCTGGCAGAGTGGACGTACGAAGGCCAAGAGGTGCAACTGCAGCCTGGCGATATGCTTTTTCTCTTTACCGATGGACTCAGTGAGGCCAAGAATGCGGCTAACGAGCAGTTTGGCAGGAAGCATGTGCTTCAACTCGCCAACGACCACCGTTCCATTGCTGCCAGGTCTCTGATAGAGTTGATGGAGGGTGAGGTAAATCGTCATACGGGCGATGCCCTGCAGAGCGACGATATCACACTATTGGCCATCAGATGGCAGGGTAACGGATTGACGCTGAAACCCTCGATGGACGATATCGGGCGACTGGAGCCCTTTATCACCAGTGCCGCCAGCAGGGCAGGCATTGAAGGCAAAGAGGCTAAACGCCTGCGACTGGCCGCAGAAGAGACAGTAGCCAATATCATCAACTATGGACAGGCCACCGCCATCAAGTTGCAGGCAACGGTGACTGATAACCAACTCGAACTCACCATCGACGACGACGGACAGCCCTTCGATCCTACCCAGGACTCTCCCACTGATCTGACTGTGCCACCAGACCGGCGGCCTCCAGGTGGCCTGGGCATCATGCTACTCCACCAGATGACTGACGGACTGGATTATCAGCGGGTTGACGGTCACAACATATTAAAGATTAATAAGGTAAAAAAGTAAAAGATAAGATTATGAACATTACGATTAACCAAGTAGAAGACCGACTCGCGGTAAACCTTATCGGTGACCTCGACAATGCAGCCAGCTCTCAGGCAGAGAGCAATCTTGCTCCTGTTTATGATTTTACTGATGGCGACATCCTCATCGACTGTTCCCAGTTGAACTACATCTCCAGTAGTGGCCTGCGCATCATGCTCAACATTTACAAGCATGCACGTGCCAATGGACACAAGGCCATCCTCAAGGGACTCTCGGAAGATGTGAAGGAAGTATTCCAACTGAGTGGATTCCTGCAGTTGTATATCACAGAGGATTAAAAGGATATAAAAATGAAAGCAGAGGAAATCAAACAACTACAAGACGCATGTGAGCACCTGACGTCCGAGAATGCCTTTCTGAAAGGAGAGGTGGAGCGGCTGAAGGATGAACTGGTTCGCATGGTGAGCCGTAACCTCGACCTGTCGGAACAGTTGGAATGGGATGTGGAACTGCGCCGTCGTACGGCAGTGGCCCGCGAGATCATGGAAGCACGTGTAGAGCGTCAGCGCAATGCTGACCTGCAGGACGACGGTCAGTTGATGGCACTCATCGAGATACGTGTAGAGAAAGACCGTCCCCATCTGCGTCCCGATTTCGGCCCTACTGATCTGGCAGACATGCTGGGCGTCTCGATGACCAGACTTTATCAGCTCTTCCGTCATCAGACTATCCATCGTACGCCTGAGGCCTACATCGACAACCTGCGCACGCTGGCTGCCCTGCGGCTGCTACGCGAGAAGCCTAATTACACCATTGCCGTCATCGCCGAGGAGGCGGGTTTCTCGAACGTGCGCACCCTTCAGCGCCGTATCCAGGATGCCATCGGCATGAGTCCCGTTGACTATCGTCTGATGCTCACCCGCGACGAGTAAAATCCTGCCTTTCCTCACTTTTTTTGAAAAAACTTTGGTGGTTTCAGGAAAATGCACTACCTTTGCATCCGCTAAACGAAAGCATAGGGGCATAGCCCAGTTGGTTTAGAGCGCTGCAGTCACATTGCAGAGGTCCCCGGTTCGAGCCCGGGTGTCCCTACGAAGAGAGAGGATGTTCCCAAGTGGAGCATCCTCTCTCTCGTTTGTTATGTCCAATCAGTCACAGACTGTTGATCACGTCCTCGACAACCTTGGGGAAGTGGATCATCTCCAACTGGTGTTCTTTCTCGGCAATGTCCTCGACGGTGTCATCGGGCGAGAGGGCTACACGGAACTGGGCGATGATCTCGCCAGCGTCGCAGACTGGTGTCACCCAGTGGACGGTCATGCCCGTCTCCGCCTCCCCAGCAGCCTTCACGGCCTCGTGCACGTGATGGCCCCACATGCCCTTACCACCATACTTTGGCAGGAGGGCAGGGTGGATATTGATGATCCTGTGGGAATAGGCATCAATGAGGAACTTGGGGATCAGTGGCAGCCAGCCTGCCAGCACGATGAAGCCGATGTCGTATTTATGGAGCATCGGCAGCATCACGTCAGGGTTGTTTAGGTCTGGCTTTGGTGTAACGGCTGTAGGCACCCCCAATTTTTGTGCACGCTCGAGCGCCAGTGCATCAGGTTTGTTGCTGACGACAAGTGCGATGTTTACACGCTCTGAGTCAGCGAAATACCTGATGAGGTTCTCACAGTTTGTGCCGCTACCCGACACGAAAATGGCTATGTTGATTTTGCCCATGGTTGTCATTTGGGGTGCAAAGTTACAACAAATCCCTGAAATTACCAAATATTTAATGGGCGCCAGGGGATATTCATCTCCATGGGTTCGCCGAAGGACTCCACGAGACGGTCGCCCTCCTCGGCATGGACCACCTCACGGCCGTCGAGTTCGTAGTGATCCACCATCTTCTCGGTCTCGAAGTTATACTCCTGTTGGTTAGTGATGTTGTGCTTTGGACGGCTGTTCTCAAGCAGGGTCCAGTCGATGTAGAAGCAGCCTGTGCCGCAACCGCCTGCACTACCCACGGCCTTCGGGGGATAGAAATTCAATGAGCGCTTATAGTCCTTGGCAGCGATGAGTTCGTATTTGCCATCATAAAGGGCAAAGACAGCCTGATAGTCGTCGCTCTCAGCACCGAGCATCAGTTCGGGGGAACCGTCACGGTCGATGTCGATGATGGCATAGCGGGTGGCAGGATGCTCACCGTCCATCATGGCCTGATCACTGTACTCATCCCACATCTTGTCGATATTCTCAATCTCCACGCGCTCGCGCCCAGGTTTCATGCCGTCCCAAGGATAGACATGGGTAATGGCGAACATGGCATTGATATAGTATTCCGTCACTTTCAGATTCTTGCCGTGCTGGGGCAGACTAATATGAACGATACCCTCAGGATGATTAGGCGCAAAGAGACGGTCGAGACTCTTCTCGGGCTTCAGGATCCCCGTAGCAGGATCCCAGTCGTAGAAAGCCACCATGGCCTTTACTTGAGAAGACTGCTGTTCGAAGGCAATGGCGAAGAGTTTATGACCGTTCGAGCGCTTCCATACGCAGGCCTGCATCGACTCACTGGAAGCATCGTCGCTGCCCTCGGCAAAACTGGCAAAGCCATTGGGACGGTCGAGCGTGATGAGCCACTTCTGCTGATCGGCAGGGCGCGAGACATCCTGTAGGAACTCGCCACCGCTGTAAGTGGGATAATTGAGATGGAACATGCCTACGAGATCGAGGATCCCACCGTTCTTCGGACCTTGGATGTTCTTCGTCTGCCACTGAGCCTGAAGCTCGTCGATGCTTATACGCTTCTGTGCGGAAGCCGTCAGTGTCAGCATAGCACATATTAAAACTAAACCTTTTCTCATATCATCTATAAACTCTAAACTATAAACCAAAAACCATTACTCAATTTCCCTCCACCAGAGGGCGATATCGTTCACTTCGGGCAGTGATGCCATATAACGCTTGCCTGCCTCCTTGTCCATGGGCCTGCCATCGAAGGAGCACTCGTCGATCTCGCCATAAATCTCTAAGGCGGTGAAGCGGTGGATCACCTGACTGTTCTTCAACTCAAAGACCTGTGTATAGATCGACGGACCGCCAGCGGAGCCAGAAATTCTCAGATAGCCCACACTGTCACGACTGCGGAGGATGGTGGGTTGCAGACGGCCATTCTCCGTGGCGATAAGTTTCCACTCGCCATTGTGACGGGTGAAGAAGGCACCATGCTTGTCGTCCTTGTCGCGCAACCAGATCTCCTCTGTATCGTCGTTGTCGAGGTGGAGGTAGCGGTATTTCGAGAGTCTAAAATCTTTGTTCTCTTGAGTATCATCTGCCACAAAGAGTTTCTGGAGCAGGGCGATGTCCTTCTTCCAAAGTGGCGTGTTCTCATCGATCATCGAGTGATAACCCTCATACACTTCGCGTACCAGTTTGCCGTCGCGGATGAGGAACAGACCGACGGTGCAACTCTCAGGTGCCCAATGGATAAAACAGAGTTCAGGACCGTTGGAACCCTCGAAGGCTGCGGGGAAGGAACTGGAGATATACTCACCCTCGTCATCCACATTCCACGTGGGCATGCCATCATAGATATAGCCTTCCACAGGATAGGAATAGATCTTGTCGCCATCGGTGAGTACCTCGAGGGCGAGGGCCTTCTGGCGCTCCTCGTTGTACTCCTTCACTGTCTTATAGACTCCTTTGAACTGGAGGACGCCGTAGGTATAACGATCGTTGTAGCGGCAGACGGCCTCGGAGCGCTGACACTTCATGCCGTACTCCTGCTCAAGTTGTTTGATAACGGCTGCAGGCAGGGGATTCGACTTGTCGAAGGGCGACAAGAGTTTCTGTGTCATCAGTTTCCTCGACTGCAGATAGCCGTCAGTGACCACGATGTTCATCCTTCCCATGTCTTTTCGCAGGTCTTTGGCATTGACAAAGGCGTAGCGGAGACCGGGGGAGGGGATAGAGGTGCGGCTATGCAGTTCACCAGGATACATCTCCTCACCATCGGGATTCTTCAGTTGTTCACCGATAAACTTGATATCCACCATCTTGTTTTCGTCCACGAGCATCTTCGTATAAAAGGCCGCATTGCGACGGAAGCCCTCTTGTAAAGACCACGAAGTATGCATGCCATCGAAATACTTAGCATTGTCCTTGTCCTTCTGAGGCTCCTGGATGTCTGTCCAATAGACCATCTGCATATAATCCCTGTCGAGACAATAGAGGAACATGGGCTTGGGTGTGGTGTCCTGCGGTTCCTCAGCGATAGCCACAGTGTCTGCAAGGGCGGAGTCAGCATCTGCGTCTGTACCCTGTACCTTGTTGTTCTTACAGGCAGCCATCACACAGAGTGAACAGATGGTGAGAATGATCAGTTTCTTCATACTTTGTTGTCGTTATTGTTTCACTTTGATATATACACCGTCGAAAGCGGCACCCGCACCGAAACAGTCGAGCGAACTGAAAGGCGTAATGGTCTCCAGTACCACAAAACGCGGGAAGAACGTGGCACGGAAACCATAGCCGCATTCGTTGACATCGCGGTATTCGAATACGTTACCCTTGAGTACGGCAGGACGGTCATCATCACTGCGACCCTCCGCAATATTATGACGTATGTTGCCACACTCGAAGTGCACCTTGTTCTTGCCAGCACCACGGAAGGAGATATGACCTCCCATGTATTCCTGTGCGCCCTGATGCCAATCATTGAAAGAGTACTCGCGGCCGATATTCCCGGGATCCTCAGGTGTGAGCAATGACTTCGTGAACCACTTGGGACACTCGCGATTGAAGGACACGTCGGTCAGTGGCATCTCCTGATTCGTTTTGGGATTGGTCCAGGAGCCTTCTACCTTATCGTTCCATCCGTCAACCACCTTGTGTCCGAAATTGATGAAGCCCGTGATGATCCCGTCGGACTGGTACTCGCTGAAGTGATAGTAGTCGGTATCGCCATAGCGGGTGACTCCCCCTACAATCATGATGGGGGCAGGCTTCTTGGCACGCGGGTAATAAATGTAGCCTGCGGCAATGCTGTCGGCATTCGTCTGGAAGACAATGATGACGGGGATGCGTCCGTCAAGTTTGGCATTGTAGCGCTGGAGCGGCAGGTTGAGCATGCCATCGAGACTGACGTAGTCATCGTCATCACCTTGAATGGGCCATACATAGTCCAAATAGGGCTGGAGTCTGTGCCCCTGCCAGCGGTAGTAGTTGGTCACCCTGTGGTCAGGTCCTGCGCTGAGCGTTGTCTGGATGTATTTCTTCTCTTCATCTACCACGGGCTCACCAATCTCGCCATAGCCCTCTCCCTCTACAAAGCAGTGCTGAGACTGATCCCAAAGCAGGGCCTCGTGCTGAGTATTATTGGCAAAGCCGCCCATATAGCCGAGATAGATATCGGCATCAGGATAGCCGTCGAAGTTAAGGTCATATTCTGAGACGGTTCCTACATACCCTGCCATGTCCTCGGAGAGAGCAGGCACCAGTTCGTAGGTAAATGCTTTGATGAGTTTTTTACCCACATATGCACCCACCTTGATCTCTGAGATTTCACCCTCGGCATTCTTGATCTTCTCGCTCTTGAAGGTAAAGTCCTTCCGCTCATACGTCTGAGCCTGGGCACCTATTGCGACGCACAGGCAGAGTGCGACGACAGTCATGATGGTCAACAGTTGCTTCATCTCAGCTTGTAGGCTTTCATGATCTCATTGATCTTCTGGTCAATCTGTCGGGCCAGTGCGATATTCGTCTCATCGTTGGTCTTAATAGACAGCACATCACCAGCAGCAGCGAGGACAGAGCCAGCCTCGATCTGATCACCATCGAGTTCGTCCTTCAGACAAGTAAAGAGTTGGCGCACCTCCTCGTCTGTGACATTGTAGTTCCATTTCAGGGCATCCTCTATGCTGACGCGATGTACACCCTGATTATTGGAACAATCCACAGGGATGATCTCCACATCGGGACAGGTCTTGATGATCTGCTCCAACTGACCCACATTGTCACGATAAGAGTTGACCAGATAGTCGAGAGCCGTATAGCGCCAAGTGGATTTTCCACGATTCAGGCAGTTCTTGTAACTGGTCAATACATCGTTATAGACTGGGACGATGGTGATCTTCTCCATGCCCAGTTCCTTGGCTTTCTTCACAACACTCTCCAGCCGGTCACCACCCGTGAGAGCGGCATCATAGACAAGTCCCACCTTCCTCAGATTCAACTGGCGAACAGCAGTGCTCTTACCACTGGCAGGAGGTCCTGTCACGATGGCAAGGTCTTTCTTACCTAAGCGTAGGGCTTTCTGTACCATACGTTCGAATACAGCATCCACCACCAACTGCTCTGCTTCCTGATAATCAGTAGCATTAGGGCCAGTATAGCCCAAGGGACGGAACAGGGTACGCACCTCGTCAGGATCCAACGTGTTGCCGACGGAGCCCAGATACTTATCCACCAACAGGGTCATACGGGGTTTCGTCCACTCCGCAGCAGCCTTCCCTATGAGTTGGGGCTGCGGTGCCTCAATCGTGTATGGGGCAGGATTAGGAATGATGCGGGTATGACGGCGGATATCCATCAATTTCTCCTCTGCGAAATAGGTGTCGCCAGGCAGTTGGTAACGGGCATTACCTGCGGGATCAGGAGTAAAGAGCATCAGCGACTCCTCACCCTTGTCCACGAACTTTACCCATCCACGGGGCGACATATTGTAAGCCCCGTCGCCCAATACGGCATTCACCAGACAGTTGGTGTCCCACATGCGCTGACCAGTGTCACAAGTATAATTGGTATACACAGCCTTGATGGGATTCTGCTCTGTCGAAGAGAGATCCACCAGCACATCCTGCGGCTGATAGTTCATCAGATCACCGATATTACTGGGTGACATGATGAGGTCAACATTCTTCGGCAGTTTATCATAGAAGATGGCCGACTGTTTGGAGGCGGCACGCATGTTGTAGCCGCTCAGACTGTCACCGCTCTCAAAACGTCCTGACTGGATATAGACCGACTTCACCTTTTGTCCGAAGAGATCCAGACCACTCAATTGAGAGTACTCATCAGCTCCAGATTCAAAGAGTTCGGAGAGTGTTGTCACGAAACCGATGGCCACCACGACAATGGATTTATCCTCGGCCTGACTCAGCAACTGGCGATAGAGTTTATAACCCTCAGGACAATTCGTCAGGTCGTGTGTACGCTTAAAGAGAGGATTCCCCTGAGTATCCTTCAGGTCGCAGACACCATTATAGGGAATGAAGCAACGGGGATTCTTCACGCCATTGCGCTCCAGTCCCACGGGGATATCAGGATGCCCGTAATAGGTATTGAAGATATCCACTAGTTCGGCATTCTTCACACCCTCACGGTCCACAACAATGCCTTTCAGATCGACCAATCCATCATCCATATAGTGATGAAGCATCATCAAGGCGAAAAGATCGTCGGTAGAACTGCCGAAGTCTGAGTCCAGAATCATCTGGATAGCCTGACGCTTCTGCGGCGCCTGCAGTTCAGCAACGGTCTGTGTCTTACAACCCGTCAGCAACACTGCTGCACAGAAGACGTAAATGGTATATAATACTTTTTTCATTTGTTATTCTTTATTGTTGATAATCACCCAGAAGACATAGACGACATACGGAATGCCATAACAGACGGCATCTTGCCAGTCGGCAGTGCCAGGGCAGAGTCCTACGGACTGCAGCAACTCCGAGACCAGACCGATCATCGGGATCAGGGCACCCCATGATAGTCTCATTAGTCTGGGATAACCTGCGAATATGGCATCTGATAACAAGATATAAGATGCAGACCACAAACCTCCTGGCAGACTGAAGACGATAAACTCAGGCATCTGCAACATGGAGTCCCGTAATCCTGCGACAATATCCGTCAATCCTAAGAAATCAATGATCCTGAACATCAAAATCCCTGTTGTACGCTGCATCAGGTAGATGCATCCACCTATACTTACAAGGATGATGCTCAGGATCACTTTCATCATATATTACACGTTCTCTGGGGTCTGAATGGATTCAGCAGGAGCAGGCACAGGTTCAGCGCCCTTGTTCTTGGCCTTGGTGGCTAGATCCTTCAGTTTGTCCTTACCCTTGAAGGCGAATACCCATACGAGGAAGCCTGCCAATACCAAGAGTGAGATGCCCAGCAACGGACGATAGAACAGCCAAGCAAGGGCAATGATAATCAGCGACCATGCGATACCAATGACCGTGCAGACAACACCGATACCCCAACCGAAGATACCTGCGATGAAAGGCACGACCTTGAGGATCGTCGTGAGGAATCCGAAGATACCTTTCAGACCACCAATCACAATCATAATACCTAAGATACGCAGGGCCCACAGAAGCATGTTGTTTTCAGACTGAGCAGCTTCTATGATCTCATCACCACTCTTCTTTCCCATAACAAGGCGTTCAAAACGCTTGCCATTCTTAGCTTTGAATGCCTTAAAACTATCGCCATCAACTACAGCCATCACTGTAACCTTGGCAGGAACCACCTTTTCGAAGGTGACACGTACATCGCCAACCTCAGAACTTCCAGGCACACGACCGAAGTACAGGATATTGCCAGCTTGGTGTACATACTCCAGATCTTTCTTATTCTCAGCGTTCTCAATCGACTTGTTGATAGAGTCATTGACAGCCTGCAGTGAGTCAAGTTGAGCTTTCACAGAATCAGGGAGCAGAGCTCTTATTGAATCGGGGATGGCGGGCTGCTGAGTGGGTTGCTGAGCGGCGGGCTGCTGGTTATTCTTCTGAACACCATAGAAACGCTCATAGGCGGTCTGTGTAGCCTTATCGAGTTCTTTCAGTAAATTCTCGGCAATTGCGAGATCGAGACCTTCGTTAGAATGGATACTGCGAATTTGTCTTTCATTCAACTTGTAGGCACCCCACGACACGTTCTCGGCATATTGCTCAGCATCCTCAACGGTGGTAAGCACCATGTTCTTGTTCTGATAAGCAGGATCCTTGAACTGTGAGCTCTGTATGGGGCTTCCAACCCACTCCTTTGTATATGTATATTCTTTCTTAACCTCTTCAGAACCGCCAAGTTTGTCTTTTCTTGTTTCAGTTACATGCTCTACCCACTGATAATACTCTACTTTACGCCTGATGGCAATAGCCTTAGCGCCAATACCAAACTGAGTGTCAGAAAGTGAATCCTCTGTCGTGGCCATTGCTGTACCACAGATCAACTCGCCCTCCAGGGAGGCATCCTTCTTGTTGGGATTCTCCATCTCCACATAGGCACTACCTGCCTCGTCGAGCATCTTCTCCGTCTTCACGGCGCGACCCTCATTCCACCAAAGCAATGCAGTACCTGCAATAAACATCAGGAATCCTGTGCCTATTGCCTTAAAAGAATTACCTACTCGGGTTCCATAACCCGTCGTTGTTGTTTCTGTATAAGCCATAATAATTACAATTTATGATTTTAATGATTAATAGGTTTATTAGTAAGTCACTCCTCCTCTTCTTCACCAAAGGGAATATCAACGATGGGCAGTTGACGGTTGATGGCGGAATGGAAGGAAATCAGCGTCTGACTGCTGGCCAGTCCCAGCGGCTGCAACTTGTCGTGGATAATCGTCAGCAGGTGATGGTTGTTCACGGCATAGAGTTTGATGAACATATCAAAGTTGCCAGTGGTATAATGACACTCCACAACCTCGGGAATATCCTTGAGTTTCGCCACGACCTCGTCGAAGGTACCAGGATCCTTGAGGTTCAGTCCAATATAGGCACAGGTCTCATAGCCGATCTTCTCTGGATCGATCACAAACTGTGACCCCCTTAATACGCCCATAGAGGTCAGTTTTTGAATACGCTGGTGAATGGCAGCACCGCTCACATTACAGAGACGGGCCACTTCCAAGAATGGAATACGTGCATCATCCGCAATCAGACGGAGAATTTGCTTGTCAAGTTTGTCAATCTTACTCATTATTTTCTTGTTTTATTTCAGTAGCACTGTAATTGATTCGTAGGGCATAAGACTGCTGTAAAGCCTGTTTTACATCGCTGATGATGCCCATTGGCGTGCGCCGATCGGCACGTAAACTGACCGTCAGGTGTTCGGCATTCTCTGGCGACATGGCTGCCCGCAGATGTTCTATCCGGGCGGGAATATCCTTGATTGCCACTAAGTCGCCATTCAACTGTACCCGCCAGTCATCGCCTATCCGTCCGATATAGATGTTGACCACGGAGGATTTATTGGTCAGTTTCCGCATCTCTGTCCCCTTGGGCACTTCATATCGCACTTTCACCTCATCACTGCGCATATGGGTGACGATCATAAAGAAGAAAAGCACCGTGAAGATCAGATCAGGCATGGATGCCATGTTCAGTGATGGTACATTGTGCCGTTTCGTGTGGAACTTGCTCTGTATGGGTCTCATGGCGTACCTCCTTCCTGAATCGGCATCTCACTGATGCGCTGGGGATAGTATTCATTGATGAGCGAACGTTCGTCAAGGTCGCAATGGACATAGCTCTTGCCGTAATGCTCTTGGGCATACTGCTCACGGAGGGACTGATAGGCATTGACGATGGTGTTCTGTATTTGGAAATAGGCCTCGTAGCTCGTCTCACGATCTGCATGAACAGAAATGACATGACCCGTGCGGTTCACAGAGATCATGGCTATCACAGCATCGCCCAACTCTTTCTGACTCACAACCTTTCCGTCGCAGGTCAGTTGGTCATGACCGTCCAACTCTACCATTACCACTGCATCCTTGTTGATATCCTGCGGCTGTTGCTGTTCCATGGGAGGCGGGGCCATCTGGCGCAATAATCCCTTATCCGTGTCCATCGAGGATGTCACGAGGAAGAAGATCAGCAGCATGAACGAGATATCTGCCGTCGATGTGGTGTTCAGCTCCGGAATCTGCTGACGATAGCGCTTACGAAACATCCAATAACAAGCAATGTAGAGGTGTAGATAAACATATCGGTGGCTTTCAGCCAGAACACATCAGTGAAACGGGTGCAATTGGTGACTACTGGTGATGAGGAACCGAGAAGAAAGGTGAGCACAAGACATACCAACAGCCCGATAGCCACGCACCACCCAATCCTGCCTGCCGGTACACCGTTGATAATATCGTCTCCTTTCCGGCGGTTACGCAGTCCATGCCAGACGGAATAGGCAGACACACCGACTGCTGCGACAATCATCAGATACATCAGCCATAGCATCAGATCCGCAAAGAAAGGAGAGACAATACTGTTCATGATGACTTGCTCTTTAACTTATAGGCCGTTATCATGTCAAGCAAGGTGATGGCCGACTCCTCCATCTGTGCCGTCAACCGTTCAATCTTCGAGAGGATGTAACTATAGAAAAGTTGAAGGATCAGCGCCACCACAATACCGAAGATCGTCGTGATCAGTGCCACTTTCATACCCTGTGCCACAATGGTTGGTCCGATGTCACCGGCCTGTTGGATCTGGTCGAAGGCCATGACCATACCAATCACCGTACCGAGGAAGCCCAGAGAGGGCGCCATGGCGATGAAGAGTTTGATCCACGAGCAGCCTTTCTCCAGATTCGCAGCCTGAAGCCCACCATAGTTCGTGATGCTCCGTTCAATGGCATCCATGGGTTGATTAATATGCAAGAGTCCCTGATAACAGACGGATGCAACAGGTCCACGGGTATTACGGCAGAGTTGCTTCGCCCCCTCTATGTCATCTTTCTTCAAATGTCCTTCTATATCCTCCATCAGTTTGTAAGCCTTGATTTCCGAGAGCGTCAGGTAGATGATTCGCTCGATACAGAACGCAAGTCCCAGAATCAGAGCCATCGCCACTAATGACATAAACCCTACATTACCATCAACGAACTTAGTCTTTAACTGTTTGTGGATACCACTTTCCGCTTCGTCAGTATCATCTGCCAGCATTGTCTCAGCATCTAACGAATCGGCCACGGCCAAAGAGTCAGCTGCCACAAGAGAGTCAGCGACAAGGGTACTGTCCTTAAAAACATTGTCTTGGGCCTGAACGGTTTGCGGGATACAGAGCAAACCAATCATCGAGAAGAGGATAATTAGTCTTTTCATCGTGAAAAAGGATTTCTGCGGAGAGAGGGGGATTCGAACCCCCGAATCGCTTTTGACGATTACACGCTTTCCAGGCGTGCCTCTTCAGCCACTCGAGCACCTCTCCTTGCGTTTAG